>Ga0164313_10002865_pt1 | contig 15359 bp, 10 predicted proteins | sample GuaBasSedimGuay4_FD_113735 | JGI IMG/M metagenome (GOLD analysis project Ga0164313, IMG submission 113735) | Subseafloor sediment microbial communities from Guaymas Basin, Gulf of California, Mexico - Guay4, Core 4569-4, 0-3 cm | ecosystem: Environmental > Aquatic > Marine > Hydrothermal vents... | reverse complement strand
CATAATCATGGTATAACCGCTGGAGACAAGCTTATCCCGGTGCGCCATCAGGTAACCTTTTACATTGGTTTCCCCACCGCAATCGTAGACCATAATATAGTAATCGGTTTGTCGCTCCACATGGGCCGCACGCATTACTGTGAATGACATACGTACATTGTGTCCCCCGGTAATCTTAACGGTTTGAATGGCGATCCTGTTCTGGCCGAGCACAGCCTGAAGCAACTGTCTGACCAGGATCTGTTCGGTAAGCCCCTCTACAAATATGGCCAGCTTCCTCATTCTCCCTGCTCCTCTTCCTCTGCTTCGTCGCTGAAACCCGATTTAAAGAATTCACTGGCTAAGAAATCAAAATTGTTCAGGCCGGTAAACTTAAACTCCTCAAAGATCTCCTTTGAATTTTCATAATTATAGAGGCTAATCTTATTCCCTTCCCGCATAATAACGGCCCAGTGCTCAATATCCACCGCGTTCATAATAAAGGAGTCATTGGTAGACATAATGAGCTGTATTCTCGCCTCCGTGGCCTTGGAAATCAGTACCTGAACCAGCTGTTTGGCCCTGGAGAAATCGAGTCCCTCCCCGATGTCGTCAATGATCACAAAACCCTTGTGCCCACTTAGAATATAATAATTCACCTGCACCAATACTGAGAAAGCACGGAACATCCCTTGCGACATATCCCGCTGGGTGACTTGCTTTTCAAGTCCTGTTTCAGTGGTATAAACGGCATAACGATCCTGACTGCTTCCGCTAAAACGCTCCGAAAAGTGAATAACACCAAACTCTTTCAGGTCATAACCAATCTGCCTCATATCCTTCAGCACCAGTTCTTGGAACTGCGGATACTCCTCCTCAGCCACCGTAATGGCAGGCACCAGCGAAGAGGTGGTATCCGTCCAGTCCACCTCCCTGGCTTCGAAGGAGGACTTCAGGGCATAGCGGCTCTTCCCAAGATCTCCACTAAAATCAAACCTGCGCAGGCTAATGGCCCAGCCATAGATAAGTTCAATAAAAGGGTGCTGCAACCGGTCCCGCTTGGCATAACAGGCCAGCTGATCGTGAGGGATCTCAAATTCCAGAAATATAGACCCGGGGGTTGATTCATACTTTATTTTCCCATTTCCTCCTTCTCCTCGTTCCAGCACAAGTTCCTCCCCTACATATAAGCGTTCGTTCTTGATGGTTTCCTGGTCATATGCCAGCTCGTATTTTAGAATTTCCTCGCTGTTTCGGAATAAAAGTTCATAAGAAACCGGTCCGCTTGCAGAAGTGCCTTTCCCCCTGATCATATTCACCAGGTCGGACAAGGCATTCAGGGTTCGGGTTTTTCCACTGGAGTTCTTCCCCACCACCAGGTTGGTCTCTCCAAGACTCACATTATCAATGAGCCATTCGATATTCTGACCGGCATTTTCACGAAAGGAAAATTTGCGCAAGTGCATGTGATGGAATTTATTTGTTAATGGGATTATAAAGCATAAGAAAATCCTAACATGGCCCTGAACTTGTATGAGGGGTATTGATTGTAAAGATAGTAGGACTGGCCAGTCATGTTGTTGAATCGTACCCAGAAGCTGAGCAATTTGCTATATCGGTACTCCATACCCAAATTCAGATCAAAGGTCAGTGGAAGGGTTTCCTCAAGTGCAAGATTATAATTCTCATAATACCTGGAACCAATGGTGTAAATGCCTGCATTAAGAATGATTTTATCTCCCATATTATATCTTGCCTGCAGCGAAATATCAAACTCTGGCTTGTTCCAGGGATGCTCCTCGTTGACCATGGTAATGTAGCTGTAGTAATTCCCTTGCAGGAAGACCTTCCATGAATCGTTTGGTTCCACGGTAAGTTCTCCATGCAATGTTCCAAGTGTCACATCGTCATAAACCACTCTGAACTGGTTCATCAGTGGATCGCTATTGTCGTTCACATAGAAGTAGGCATCGTCTATAATGGAGTAACTGGCTTTCAGGTTATAAGACACCGCGTCCGAAATATGACCCTTCAAACCCAGGTAGCCAATCATCTTGTGGCTGGTGGGCCTGACTGCCAGGGAAGGAACTATATAAGGATTCTCCTCCACCACCTGACGATAGGAATTGGTCTCCAGGTAGCCATCCACTCCGAAATAGGGCACAATTACCTCCTTAACCATATGGAACTGGAACATGGCCCGGGGATAAAGGTGGGGCTTAAATATCTCATTATTTACACGTCCATAGATATTGACACCAGCTGTAAATCGCCATTGCGTGGTTCCTTTGGATACACTGGGATTAAACCAGAATATGGTCTGATTACCAACCAGAGTGTCCCAGTCGGGATAGTGTCCAAGCCAGACACCACCAAATTCACCGGCCAGATCCAACACTCTCAGCTTTTTATCAAGATCTAATTCGAGCCTTGCTCCATGTTCGGCCTGCTCAAACTTGTGAGTGAAATAGTGGTATTCCAGGGAAGCCTTATAGTTGACATGAAATGAGTCGGCATGCATGGAATGTATTCCGAGCTTCCCTTCAGCAGTGAAATAGGGTTCAACGGCATCCTCTCTGTTCAGCACAGTATCAAGTTCCGGGTCAACCCCATAATGCACATAGGAATTATAACTGGCTCCGGCTCCATAATCAAATGCCGAGTTCTTCAGAAAGCGGCTTCCATAGATATCCAATTCGTTCTCATTAAACCCGGCAGGAACCTTCAGGTCGTTGTCCAGCTTAACTTTCCCGTTCATAGAGTGATGCTTCAGGTGTACTCCGAAGGTCCCGTTCCTCGATCTCAACTGGTTAATATTCAATTCAGCAAGTGGGGTCAGGTAGTTCCCAAAACCCAGGGTAAGCTGACTTTTATAGAGTCGATGCAGGGGCATTTTCACCATCCGGGCCGCTTTGATCGGCTCTACCCTGAACTGACTTTCATACCTTTTCGGATAAAGCTGGTAGGAGATCTCCGGAATAGTAAAATCGATTTGTTCATCCATGCTGGGAAGCAATTCAATCTTCTCCGCACCCGATAATGTTGGGGAATAGGGTTTGACCACCCTCACCTCTTTCTGCTGACCCATCATCGACAAAGGCAACAAACAGACCACCATCCATGCCCCTAATCTTTTTGATAATATGCTGAATTCTTTCATTTCAGTTGCTTTCATTGTTGAAGCTGTTCCGGTTCTGGTGCAATATCACTCTCAGCCTGTTCTGTAAGCGCCGCTTTACGTTGCTTTGCATTGGCAATAATTCCATCATCAGGAACCGTATAGTAATCGATCAGGCTTTGCAGGGAGTTGATAGCCGAAAACTCATCCCCTTTCTCAATATAGATATCGGATAGTGCCAGAAAGACCATGCCCATCCAATACTGATGCGGTGTATTCAACTCGATAAACTCATAGACCAGCTTCTCGGCCTCGTCCAGCCCCCCCCGCTCATAGAGAATCTCGATCATCATATACTTAGACTCAGCACCCTCCACGCTATTCACCTCATGGCCCACCTTTGCATAAAAATCATAGGCAAAGTCCATCTCGTTTATCTCCTGAAACGACTTGGCAATCTTGAAGTTAGCCTCCCGGATATACTCCTCCTGGACCTTATCCAGTTGCAGAACCTGCTGTGCTGCATCAATGGTATTGCTATACTCATGCAACTCATAGTAGCAACGCATCAGACCCACCTGGGCGTCGAAAATATTCTTTTTCTGCTCGGCAGTCTCCAGAAGCGCTTTGTAGTAATCAGCAGCCCGGTTGTAGTCTTTTTCACGAAAGCTAATCTTTGAAGCCGCTTCAAGCGCAGGTACCGTAAACATATTTCGGGCTTGATTGATAATGTAATTCAGCGATTCCAGGGCTTCATCGTTCTGCTGCAATTTGAGCTGACAGTCGGCCTTGTAGTAGTGTGCATTCAACAGGTAGTTCCCCTGAGGGAAGGCATCCAGGTAATCTATGAAGGCGCGTACTGTACCTTCACAATCCTCCCGCATATAGATCATTTCAGCAGCGGTATAAGACAGTGAATCCTGTTCACTCCGGGTAATATCACGACCCAGACCTGTCACAAATGACATATACCCATCCACATTATCCTTTCGAACATAGATGTTTTTGATACTGGTAAGTGCATTCTCTGCCTCTGGGGTGCCTGGATAGTTGGTAGCTACCCTTTCGTAGTAGGTGAGTGCCTCATCATATTCTCCTGCATTGTAATGTATTAATCCAAGCTGATTCAGCGCATTGTTGGTGTAAGAGGAATTGGAGTGTTCGTTGACCACCCGCTCATAATATATCAGCGCTTGCTGGGGTTGGTTAATAACTACATGGCTTCTGCCAATTTCGAAAAGCGCATCATCCACAAAAGCAGACTTTGGCTGCTCTGTGATAATCTGGTTCAGCACATCCACCTTCTCCTGGGTTCTGTCGAGCAAGCCCAGTGTGAATCCTTTCTGGAACATGGCATAATCAACATCAGCCATTCCCGAGCTAATGCTCCTGTTGTAATATTCAATGGCCCGTGTATATTGAGTCTGAACAAAATAGCAATCGGCCATCCGGTTATATGCATCAGCTTTAGTAGCCGAGGATGTACCTTCCGATAATCGAAGGTATTTTCCAAACCAGCTGAGGGATTCCTCATAGGCTTTCTCATCGAAATAGATGTAACCCAGACTGTAGTTGCTTAGAGCATATTCCTGTTGCTGACTGGCACTTCCATCCTTCAGAAACTGATCGTAGTACATCCTTGCAGTTTTTCTGTCGCCGGTACGGTATGCCGCTTCCCCCAGCCAGAAGTAGGTGCGGGCAGCAATAACCGGATCATATCCGGCATGTTGAAGGCTTACCTCCAGCGCGTCAACAGCTTCAGCAAATCTCAGGTTCTTATATAGTTCCAGTCCCCGGTAAAAAGCCACCTTCTGATAGGCCCGTTCAATGTTTGCATCCTTCCTTTTAATTTTTTCAAGAGAGGTCATGGCCATGGAGTAATTTCTGGTCCCCAGGTAGGCAGTCACCAGGTAATTATATGCCTCATCTGTATTATCTGCCGCCGGATAGGATCTGATATAGAGCTCCAGCGCACGTATGGCTTCATTAAATGGACTGTAGGATAATTCAAATGTGACCTTGGCGAAATTGAAAAGAGCATCCTGTTGAATCTTGGGATCAAAATCCATATTGGCCGCTTTGGAAAAAGCAATAAGAGCCTTCTTCTTGTCTCCGGTTTTCAAATAGCAGTCACCCAGGTGATAGAGTGCACTCTGGGCAATCTCCGTATTCCGATAACTGATCCCTTCAAAAAGCGGAAGAGCATTCTCATACTCCTGGTTGTTGTAATAGGCATAGGCCAGCTGGTAACGGTCATGAATGGTATAGGCATTCGAATTGGAACGATAAGTCTCCAGGAAGGGAATGGCCTCTTTATAGGACTGCAGCATAAAATAAGACTCCCCGGTAATCTTGGCTATTTCTCCCAGTCGTCGCTCCGACACCGAATCCATCAGTGTGGGGGCATAAGCAATGACCTCTTCATATTTTTTCTGCATGAAGAGGATCTGCGAAATGTAGTAGGGAGCGATCCCACTAAAAAGCGGGTCATCATCAATATCCCTGAATCCTTTCAGGGCCGTCTCATAGTTCCCCTGTTCATAGTTAATATGGGAATAATAGTAGGTTGCCGGTCCCGTATAAGATGATTCCATCTCCAGGATCTCGTAAAAGTTCACCCGGGCATTCTCATAATCATTTCTTTTATAGTAGCTGTAACCCTTTTTGAAATAGAATTCCGGTAATTTTTCTTTTCCAAGCTTGTAGCGGTCCACCCGGTTATACCACGAGATGCTCCTTGCCCAGCTATTCTTGTCATAAAAAAAGTCGGCCAGGCGAAAGGCTGCTTCGTTCACGTGGGGACTCCCCGGGTACTCTGAAATAAAGGTATATACCAGGAACTCCGAATCATCATTCCTAAGCTCCACAGCCGCCATGGCCATATAGAAGGAGGCTTCGGAACGAATCTCAGACTTTGATCTGGGATTTTCCTCCAGGTACTTCCCAAAGACGCTGCGTGCCGCACCATATTTTTGGTTTTCATATAGCTCCAGCCCCTCCAGGTATTCCCTGTCTCCATACTCGTACACCGCGCTCTTCTGACTATAGGCCATCAGTGAGGCCAGAAGGAATATGATAGGTGTGATTCTCTTTTTCGAACGGATCATATGCATGAGATTAACTTGATAAAAGTACGAATATTACAGCCTGCTCATTGGGAGCCAATTCTTTTTAATTAACAGTCATATGTTAACTTTTAGTATGATTTTAATTCTTAATTTAGCCACATATTTACTTAACTATGGTACTGGACAAGGTCATTTCTCTTGAAAATGCGACAATTGCAGTGGATGACCACATTATTCTGGAACAGGTCAATCTCTCGGTAGAAAAGGGCGAATTCGTCTATGTGATTGGAAGGGTTGGAAGCGGCAAAACCAGTCTGATCAAAACAATTAATGCCGAGTTACCCCTCAATGAAGGCAATGGAATGGTGAGCGGATTCAGCCTGGAGGATTTGAAACGCAAAGACGTACCCATGCTTAGAAGAAAGCTGGGGATCGTCTTCCAGGACTTCAAACTGCTCAACGACCGTACGGTGGACAGCAACCTGGAGTTTGCCTTGAAAGCCACGGGCTGGAAAGATAAGATTGAAATTAACGATCGTATTGCAGAGGTCCTCGAGAAGGTCGATCTGGGCTTCAAAGGATATAAAATGCCACACCAACTTTCGGGTGGTGAACAACAACGCGTGGTAATTGCCAGGGCATTGCTCAATGATCCTGAAATAATTCTGGCCGATGAACCCACAGGGAACCTGGATCCTGCCACATCGGAAGATATCATGAACATCCTTCTGGAGATTTCCAATAGCGGTAGGGCAGTGATAATGGCCACACACAATTACAACCTGATCAAGCGCTTCCCGTCAAGAACCTTGAAATGTGAGGGTGGACAACTACTTGGCGCTAATCTCTCAGAAGCAGATTTTGACAAGCTGATCCAGAATGCCTAAAAGCGGTCCATGGATCTGAAATCATATACACTGGAGGAGCTTAAACCCTACCTTTACACCCTCTATTCCAAACCAGAATCCCTCCTGCCGGTCAGCCCGCTCCGCCTTCAATCCTATCTTAAGAATCCCAGGGCAAATCTATCCGACCCGGTTCTGTTTGAGATGCGTGAGAAGGGTGAAGTGATCGCTTACCGCACCCTCTTACCCGATAGTTTTTATGACATTAAGGAAAATACTCAGCGCTTTGCCTGGCTGAGTGGAAACTGGGTCAGGCCCGATATGAGGCGAAGGGGGATCTCCACCCACTTGCTTGAGATGGTCGAAAAGCAGTGGGAAGGACGACTCATGTATACCAATTATGCACCAGGATCTAAAGCACTCTATGACCACACCGGCCGCTTCAAAGTCATCGCTAACAGGGAGGGGAAACGATTCTATCTGAGATCAGCTGCCGAGGACTTACTGGGAAAACGTTTGGGGTCCAGGAAATTATTAGGAGCAGCCGACCGCATGATAAACCAGCTTCGGGAAGGTAGACTTGAGAGCTTCAAATTCTCCCAGGAATGCCCATGCGGTGTGGAGCCCCTTAAAAGCTTTGTTGCTCAATTATCAGCTTTGGTAAGCAAGCTTCAGCAGGATGCTCTCTTTCGGAGAGACCGGGAGATTTTTGAATGGGCTCTGGAGTATCCCTGGGTCACCGAACAGGCTTGCGATCCACTCAATTATCACTTCTCCTACCGGGCCAATCGCTTCGAAAACAGCATATATCACTTTACTCAATCCGATGAGAACAAGCAGGGTATTCTATGGCTTCTTATGCACAACAATGTGCTTTCGGTACCCTATCTGTTTGCAGGGAGCAATGCACTTCTCACCTGTATGGCTGAAACCATTGTTCGAACCATGATTGCTTCAGGGTGTACACATACCACTATACGTAATCCGGAGCTTATGGAAAAGCTATTGGCATACAAAAGGATATTTCTCTCGGTTCGGAAAATGCCTCAACTGATCTTTGCCCATGAAAAGCTCACAGGTCTTATCCCTGACAATCCAGTGATTCACGATGGAGATGGCGATGTGATGTTCGTTGGCTGATTACTGCCTGAGACGATTTTTGCCCAGGGGCATCTTCAATAAATAAGACAGGTACTCGGCTTTCAGGGTTTCAAGTGCCGGCAATTCGTACTTTTCCATGGGTATACGCTGGATATAGGACCGCTTTCCTGTCCGCTTCAATCCTGCTGTTCCCAGCAGAGCACTTGCTGTTCCTTCTTCCAGTAAGCTGTCAATAACCTCCCCGGGTACCCCGTCACTGGTAAAGGGAAATGAAAAATAAGCCGTATGGACCCTAAAGCGTTTTTGAAGGTCCTCAACACTGGCTTTGACTTGCTGGTTCATCTCGCTTGCATCCAAACTGGTGAAATCAACATGATCTGATGAATGAGCTCCAATATCAAAGCCCCATTCAAGTATGTCCTCTACCTCATTGCTATTCATGTAAACCGGTCTGGAACGTAGATATCCTGCAAAATCCAGCTCCGCCTCCACTGCCAGGGCTTCCAGCAGTGCACGCTGATCCCAGCCAATCATCCGAACGGATGTCTCCACCTGCTCCTCAGATATCTTCAGAAAAGCGGCCACCTTTTCCTTTGACCTGCAATCATTTCTTAGCTGGTGAATCAAGAGGCTCGCCTTATACCGGTAGAAGAGTCCCCTGTTATCGATAAACTTATTATTCAGAAAGAATGTGGCCGGAACGCCCTTCTTTTTTAGCAGTGGAGCGATGAAATCATAACACTCTTTCAGTCCATCATCAAAAGTAAGCACCATATTGGGCTTAGTCCTCCCCCCGCCCCTGTTTTCCAGGTAATCCCCCAGGCTTAGTGGTTCGAAGAAAAGCAATAACTTATCAAGGTCTTCTTCAAATTCAGCAGGCTTAAGCACCCTGTACAGGTGACTGATATGGGGCAGCGGTTCTGGAGAAACGGTATGGTAAAAGGGGAAAATATTTTTTTGCCCCGACCAACTGATCAAGCGCTCAAGCTTCATTGGACGAGCCATGGATGAGATTGTATTCCGGATGCCTTCGTTCATGCTATCTCAACTTGGTGAGTGTGGCTGGTAAACGGTTGAAACTGACGCTCTGGTAGATATCAGCCTGTGCCCCAAATCCACCAAAAAAGCGTGCCACCGAAGGAATATTTGAACCCTCAAAATCGAGGATCTTTCCTGAACCTGCATAATCATTAATAAAGGTATCAATAATGCGAAACATTCCCCGCTGCTCCTTTCCTGTCTGACTGGAGGCTGAAAGTAAGTATATCGCCCTGGTTTTACTGAAGGCAAAAAATGCTGCAGCAGTAATCTCGCTCCCAGTCCGAATGGCATATATTTTTCCCGCATCATGCTGTTGGATGGTCTCAAACACCTTCACCATCCATCGGTAATCCTCTTCGGAACGCCGGAGTACATCATTTTCCCGCTTTAATCTGACCAGCTCCTCCACCGGCAAATTTCTCTCCACCTGCTCGGATAACTCTATGGACTTCTTGATATTTCTTTTGGCATTGCTAGTGAACCCTTTATAATGGATATCATAATCCTGATCCAGGGTCATCACATAATTGGATTTATCATCCACTATGAAAGGTAAGTCTTCCCCAACCAGGTTCTTAACATTGAAATTTATGCCTCCAAACCTGAATTTCTTATAGAGAATCCGGAGCATCTTTTGGATCAATTCAGGGTCCACATACTCCCTGCCAAACACACCAAGCTGCTGGGTGTAGAATGGCTGATATATATATTTCATGCCAACCTTCTTCTTCCATACCACAGGCATTACAAACCTGTAATCATCCACAACCAGGGCTGACCAGTTTTCAGACACAGTATCCAGATACCAGCAATAAGGATATATGGTTTCGGCCGGGGATGAAGCTATCAAATCGTCCCATTTCAGTACATCAATTTCCTTTCTCGGAACTAACTTCAACATATTTTCTATTTATCAAGCCTGTATTCATCCCATGGTGAATTTCCACTTGCCCTGGGATCTTTGGTCTGAAGCAAATAATCTTCCAGCATTTTACTTAAACGATTCTTAAGCTCAAGATAATCCGGGTTATCTGCCAGGTTGTGAATCATATCCGGATCCTCTTCATGATTATACAACTCTTCGCGCTCCACTTTCCCAAAGGCAAGATCATAATACCTGTGGTAGTCCGGGTGGGTTTTATTTTTGATGTAAAACTCCTTCAATGGTCCTGGATCTGTCTCGCCAAGTATATCCCAGTTCGGAATCCGTATTTCAAAGTTTCCCATGGGATACCGGTCTGGTTCATAATTAACGATATATGTCCACTGTTCCGTATGTATGGCCCTCCTGGGAAAACCAAGTTCGTTGGGGCGACAATGTGTATGTTTTTCAAAGGATGTAACCACAAAATCCCTTTTTTCAGAACTGAATCCGGATGAATCTGAAAGAAGTAGAGTACGCATACTTTGACCGGTCATTTGCTCCGGTATTTTCAGATTGGAAAGTTCAAGTATGGTAGGTGCCAGATCAATCAGGTTAACCGGATCTTTAACGACCCTCATGCTTTTAATCTTTTTATCCCATGCAATGATCAGGGGCATTCTCACACCGTGATTGTACAGGGTGGCTTTGGACCTTGGGAATGGCATTCCATTGTCAGAAGTAAAAATGATCACTGTATTCTTCTTCAGATCCCTGGAGTCAAGTACTTCAAGCATTTCTCCCACAACATCATCAGCCCACTGCACCTCAGCCAGGTAATCGGCCATATCCACTTTGGCCACAGGAACATCTGGAAAGAATGCAGGAATCCGGATAAGCGAGGTGTCAATCCCGATATTCACACCTCTTCCCGTTTCATAAGGCCTGTGAGGTTCGCCCAGTCCGAGCCAGAAGAAGAAAGGGGAGTTATCTTTGTTTTCTTTGATAAACTCTTCAAAATTAGCGGCATAGTTTCTCCTGGAAATACCTTCAGGCACTTCCTCATGTCGATGCCTGTCATATCGTACCCCAATGGGTTCATTTACACCATCTGGTGCATCTTTGGTGAAGGGCCAGTATCCCTTCCCCGTATAACCCAGCACATATCCGTTTTTCTTCAGGATGGACGGGAAGAGCTCATATTCACTTCTAATGAAACCTGTTAAAACTCCGCCCTCCTGAAGGCGATATGCATCCTGACCTGTAAGAATTGTTGCCCTTGAGGGCGAACAGGAGGGGCAAGCAGCATAAGCATTCTCAAATCTGACCCCCTCCTCTGCCAGTTTGTCCATAAAAGGAGTCTTTACAGCCAGATCACCATAACATCCCAAATGCTCCCAGGACTGATCGTCCGTAATAATCAGGAGAAAATTGGGAGTCCCGGTTTTTGTCTCGCAAGAACTCATCATTATAACTCCAGACAGAAGGAGTATCTGAGTAGCAATCCTGAATAATCTCATCTTGACTTGCATAAATTCATGCTTCCAGTCTTACCACTGTGATTCCAGCGCCACCCTGATCCAAATGGGCGTCTCCATACCACTCAACAAGGTCCATTGTGTGGAGGTACTCCCTGATTAATTGGCGCAGGATGCCATTTCCTTTTCCATGAAGGATTCTCAGATCCCGGGCATTTACCATGATGGCCTCATCGATAAAATCAACCACGATCTCCATGGCTTCATCAGCACGTTTACCACGCAGGTCGATATCAGGACGAAACTGAACCCTCCGGGTACTCACATCCCACTCACCAAGATTTACCTTAGATTGATCCTTTCTTCTTAACCGGCCTGCTTCCTCTGACAGTATCTTTTGAAGCTTTCCCAGCTTGGTATTGGTCTTAAGCATCCCAAAAGCTATGACACAGTTCTTTCCTTTGATCTCCATGACCTCACCTGCTGCATCCTGGCCCTCGATACGAACCATATCCCCTACCCGTATCTCCGGATCTTCTTTCACCTGCTTCTGAGCCAGAGTCTTCTTTGAGCGTTGATGCAAATCGGGCCGTCTGGTCTCCAGTTCACTGCCCTTTCGGCGAATCTCCTTCAGTTGCCTTTCCACCTTCTCTTCTTCTTTCCCTTTCTCAATCTCCAACTCCTCTCTGAACTCACTAAGATCCTTTCGTACCTCCCGGGTTCGCTCCTTCTCAGCTTCCGCCTCCTTAATCTCCCGGATAGTTTGCTCTATCTTTTTATTGGCTCCTGAAAGCATAGCATCCGCTTTCGTTTTGGCCTCCTTCACAATGGCCTTGCGTTGCTTTTCACTCTCCAGAAGCTCCTGTTCATAGCGTCCCATCAGCTCCTCCAGTTTCCGCTCCGACTGTCTGATCTTCTGACGTTTTCCTTCCCAGTATTTTTTATCCCTGAGGATATCTCTCAAATGCTTGTCAAAATCAATATGATCCTGTCCCACTTTCTCTGAAGCAGAGCCAAGCACCTCTTCGGGCAGACCTATTTTTCTGGCTATTTCAAAGGCAAATGAACTGCCAGGCTTTCCAACCTGCAACTGATACAGGGGCTGCATCTTCTGGTTGTCAAATAACATGGCTCCATTCACAATACCCTCCGAAGAAGTTGCATAGTGTTTCAGACTTGTATAGTGTGTGGTGATAATCCCGCTGGTACCGGCCTGATTCAACTTCTCCAGGATCGACTCTGCAATAGCTCCTCCAAGCATGGGCTCCGTACCTGTACCAAATTCATCAATAAGCACCAGCGTATCTGCAGCCGCATGCTTCAGAAAATACTTCATATTAAGCAGGTGAGAGCTGTAGGTGCTCAAATCATTATCGATGGACTGCTCATCCCCTATATCAATAAAAATACCCGCAAAGAGTCCAAATACAGAGCTGTCACTACAGGGCACCAGCATGCCGCACTGCAGCATATACTGCAACAATCCAATGGTTTTCAGACAAACTGACTTTCCCCCGGCATTGGGTCCCGAAATAAGAAGGATGCGGTTCTTGTCCGAAAGATGAAATGAGAGTGGTACTATCTCTTTCTTTTCCGCTTTATGTGCCAGGTAAAGCAGTGGATGACGCGCTTCCCGCCAGTCGAACAACTGTTCATTTTTCACCTGTGGCCTGATGGCCCCCAGGCGGGTGGCAAACAGGGCCCGTGCCCTGATAAAATCGACAGTGGTCAGGAAGTCCTGCGAGGAGAGCAGATCAGTAATATAAGGACGGATATCCGCAGTAAATTCCAGAAGAATATGTATAATCTCCCTGCGTTCGGCATACTCCAGCTCACGTATCTCATTGGAAAGTTCCACGACCTCGGCTGGTTCTATAAAGACTGTTTTTCCGGTGGCCGATTCATCGTGGATCATCCCTCCCAGCTTCCGCTTATTTCCAGAGATCACCGGTATAACTGGCCGGTCGTTTCGGTAGGTGGGAGCCGCATCTGCATCTACCCAGCCTTCCTTCTGCGCTCTGCTCATTACCTGGTTCAGCTTCTTGGAAATGGCCCCCTGTCTATCCTGCTGACTCCTTCGGATCTGATGCAGCGTGGAAGAGGCATTATCCCGGATCTTTCCATGCTTATTCAGGATCTTCTGAATGCGATCCCCCACAAAGGGAAACATCTTAACGGGTTTGCACAGTTCAGTTAGCTCCGGATACTTCTCCTCCTCATCCGATTTGAAGAAATGCAAGATGGCGCGGATGGAGTCCAGGCTCTTCTGAAGGCCAAACACTTCCTCGGTAAGCAAGTAGGTTCCCTCCACCTCCGCCTTCTGTAGCGCCTCCCTGTTATCTATAAAATGTTGAATGGGAAACTCATCTTCATTCAGATTAATATCCTGGAATTCCTCAACAAGCTTCAGCTCACGAAGAATGGATTCATGATCGGTACTGAAGCCCATCTCATCGACCCGCTCCCTGCCAGGATCAAAGAGGCAATGGGACTTGACCAGCTCACGTATGCGGTCAAAACCTATTTTAGACTCAAAGTGTTCCGGGTAAATCAAATCAGCTTTTTTTGCCCTTCAAAAGTAACAAAAAAGACCTCTTCTCTTTGAAAAAAAAGCTAGCTTTATCTGATCAACAACAAAACCTTTTTTCCAGCATGTTAAATCGTAAAATTAAAATGGGAATGGTCGGCGGAGGAACCGATGCATTCATAGGGGCGGTACACCGTCTGGCAGCTTTCATGGATAATCAGATTGAATTGGTTTGTGGCTGTTTCAGTGTAGACCCTGAAATATCCAAAGAATCAGGTAAGCTCTACTATCTACCTGAGGACAGAGTGTATGAAAGCTATGAGGAAATGTTTGAGAAAGAAGCGCAACTGCCTGAAGGTGAGCGCATGGATTTTGTAAGCATTGTCACCCCAAACTTTGTACATTTCGATCCGGCCATGATGGCGCTTGACAAAGGATTCAATGTGGTGCTTGATAAACCCATCACCTTTTCTTTAGAAGAAGCCCTTCAGCTGAAAGAAAAGATTAATGCAAGCGGCTTGACTTTCGCCCTCACACATACCTATTCGGGATATCCGGCTGTGAAACATGCGAAAAAGATGGTGGCTGACGGCGAGTTTGGGAAAATCCGTAAAGTTTTTGTGGAATACCCGCAGGGATGGCTTTCATCTAAACTGGAAGATACCGGCAATCCGCAGGCAAGCTGGCGCACCGACCCCAAACGTTCGGGGAAAGCCGGTAGCATGGGCGATATAGGAACACATGCACATCACCTTGCTGAATATATTACCGGACTAAAAGTAACTGAACTTTGTGCAGAACTAAAAGTGTTTGTACCCAATCGTTTATTGGATGATGATGGCGCTGCACTGCTGCGTTTTGACAATGGTGCCACGGGTACTTTAATGGCCACCCAGATTGCTGCAGGCGTTGAAAATGCTGTTAAAATAAGAGTTTATGGCGATAAAGGTGGCCTGGAATGGGAACAAATGGAACCCAATTCCTTAATCCTTAACTGGCTTGATGCTCCCATGCAGGTATTGCGCGTGGGAACCAGTATGCACAGCGATATAGCAACACACAATACCCGTGTTCCCGGAGGACATCCAGAAGGTTACCTGGAAGCCTTTGCAAATATCTACCGTAATTTCAGTCTGACCCCTAGAGCCAGAGCAAATGGCGAAGAACCTACGGCAGAAATGCTGGATTTCCCAGGAGTTGAAGATGGCATTCGTGGGATGCAATTCATCGATACAGTGGTGAGTGCAGGTTACAACGACAAGGTGAAATGGGTAAAATTCGGGGAAGAATAGCTTCTTCACTAATCCTATAATTTCAAATGGAATACGGTTTTATTTTTG
>Ga0164313_10002864_pt1 | contig 15361 bp, 6 predicted proteins | sample GuaBasSedimGuay4_FD_113735 | JGI IMG/M metagenome (GOLD analysis project Ga0164313, IMG submission 113735) | Subseafloor sediment microbial communities from Guaymas Basin, Gulf of California, Mexico - Guay4, Core 4569-4, 0-3 cm | ecosystem: Environmental > Aquatic > Marine > Hydrothermal vents >... | reverse complement strand
GCCATCACCAACAGGAAGATCCCTTGTCCCGCTCCCCGACCAGGTCGGGGCGACGGGAACCGCCTAATAGACCTTGGTCGGATTCTTGCCATAGAGCATTCCTTTCGGATCGTACTGGAAGGTCTGGCTGAACTTCAGCCGGATGATCGTCTGTTCATCACTGAGCCCGATTTCAAAGCGCGCGGCAAAACCCCGGTCCGAATTGACCAGGCGCAGCCCCGCTCCGCCGGTGACCTTGATATTGTCGAAGCTGATCTCCGCCGTTTTTTCGAACACCTGGCCGATGTCGGAAAAGAGATAGGCATCCACCCCCATGTCGTCGCGGCCGCGGGCCACCCAGACCGGCCAGCGGTACTCCGTGGAAAAACCCAACGAACCCATCCCATAGAAACGCAGGGAGTGGTATCCCCGCAAATCGTCCGGACGCTGGAAGGTCACCAGCCGCGTGAAGGGAATGTCCGCGTTCCCCACGTTGGAAATTCGATTGAAGAACCCACGCACGGCCAGGGTCCGGTCGGTGTGCCAGAGCGAAAAGAATTTTTCCAGGTTGGCGTGGTAGGTCAGGTACTGCAGCCCGCTGCCATCGCTGGCGTTGAACAACGAGACGCCCAACGACTGGAATCCGCCGCTGTGGGGCCGGCCCCGCTGGTCGGCGTTGTCACGATACAGGGCCAGCCGGTAGGTCCAGCCTGTGGAAGTGCCGGGATATCCGAAGGGGATGTCGTCTCCATGAACCCTGCCGAGTGACTGGTCGACCTCGAATACCGGCTCGAGGGCTTCGACCTGGGAGGAATACGTGCGCAGCTTCAGGCCGACCTTGCGGCCCACCACCTTGTTCAGTTCAAATCCGCCCCAGGTGACGCGCCGATGATAATAGGACAGGTCGTCAAAGCTCGAGTTTGGTCCCAGCCCGAAATACCGGGTCAGGTTCTTTTCCTCGGTGCCGGCCCCGACCTGGATGCTCCAGTTGCGGCCCATCTGGAACAGGGTGCCGCCGGAAAATTCATCGGCCTTGCGGGTGGACCTCGAGGCCTGGAGGAACAGCACGTTGCCCGGACCCAGGAAGTCGTAATGTTTGGCCTGGAGGCCCAGGGTGAATCCTTCCAGATCACCGATGGAAAGGACGGGCATAAGGTATGTGCCGGTAGGAATCCGGAGGCCGGGATGGGCCGCCGCCGCTCCGAACAGACCCAGCTTGTCCATGCCAATGACCGTCTGGTCGAGGACCTGGTACACAAGCCAGAAAGGAACCCCGATGACCCAGTATGGCACCAGGACCGCGGTTTCCCAGGCCGGCCGCGAATTGTTGGTCAATTTGGCGGACACACTGTCGTCCCGGGCCGGCACCGGGCCCCACAGGCTGCCGGTGAAGGCGCCCAGGGTGTCGGCGGGTGAAGTGGCATGACCCCAGAAGGAACTTGTCGAATCGGGAATGTCCTGGGCCGAAGCCGTCACCATACCCGCGACAAGCAGCATCACGAACAACACCACAGCCAGGGGCCCGGGGCGTGGTCCGTTCAATCTTCTTACCGTGGTGGTGAAAAATTCGGCGGTCAAAAAGTGTTCCTTCAGCTCAGGCGCCGGCCCCCCTTGAACCGACCTCCCCAATACGAATCGTCCAGACTGTCGGTGCGCACGGGCTGGTGCTTGCGCGGTGCATGCACGAATTTTGAGTGTCCAAGGTAGATGCCCACGTGATCGATCCGGGAGCCGCTGAGTTTGAAAAACACCAGATCCCCCGCCTGCAGATCCTCGCGGTCCACATGGACCCCCGCGTAGGCCTGCTCACCGGTAACCCGCGGGAGTTTCACACCCAGATTGTCGTAGACGTACATTACCAGGCCGCTGCAATCGAATTTATTCGGGCCCGAGGCTCCCCACTGGTACGGCTTACCCAATTGCTCTTTGGCCAGGATCGCCGCGTCGGACCCCAGGCGCGAACTCTCTGGTTGCCGCGTGGCAGGTTTGTCCGGAGTTGTTTCCGCCGGCGGGGACTGAGCGACCTCAACCGGCGCATCGGTTCGCAACACCCGCTTGGCACATCCCGTCAGGGACACTCCCGCAAGCATGATGGCCAGCGATCCCATTAATATTAATGTGGAGATGTTTTGTTTTCCCGCCACGGAATCCGTTCCTGTTTGGGGCCGGCAATCGCAAGGTGTACGCACCCACCTGGAGCCGGGTTGTCAGAAATCTGGCCCCGGGACCACCCCCATGCTAGTTTAAACGGACCATGAATGACAAGCAGACAGACAAACCAGCGGAAAAACCACTTCAGCCCGATCCATCCGGGATGATGGAAGTCCGCATCGAAAAGCTGGTCACCGGCGGCGACGGACTCGCGCGCCACGAAGGCCAGGCCGTGTTCGTGCCCCTGACCGCGCCGCAGGACCTCGTACGTGTCGCTGTGAAGGAACGCCGCAAGGGGTTCGTGCGCGCCACGGTGGATGAAATCCTGGAACCGGGACCCGGACGCCAGGATCCCCCCTGCCCCCATTACGGGCAGTGCGGCGGGTGCGACATGCAGCACCTGGATCCCGACCACCAACGGCAGGCCAAGGCCGACATCGTCGCCGACTGCTTCAAGCGCGTGGGCAAGATGGATGTTTCCGAACTGCTGACCGGCCCGGTCGCCGCGGAAGACTTCGGCTATCGCAACCGGATCCGCGTGTTCTCCAATCCCGTCAATCATTACGGCCTGATGCGCCGCGGCACCCACGAAGTCGTCCCCCTGGACAGCTGCGCCCTGATGCCCGAGCAGTTCAACCGGGATATCCTGAATTGGCTGCGCATGCTGCCCCCCGCCGAACAGATCGTGGTCAGGATGGACGGCCGCGGCGGCTGGCTGGTCTCGATCTTCGGTTCGCCCAAGCGCCTGAAGGTGATGCGAAAAGTCATTGCCGCTCTTCCCGAAGGCGAGCCCCCCGCTCCCGGTTGCCAGGGCTTGCTGTTCAACAACCTGCCCCTGTGGGGCCACGATTATCTGATCCACGAAATCGCCGGGCACAAATACCGCGTGAGCGCCAAGAGCTTTTTCCAGGGAAACCATACGGTGGCCGAAGAAGCCCTGGGCGTGATCCGGGAATGGATCACCGAACTGAAGGACGACGGCAGCCTGGGAGTGATGCTGGGCGACCTGTTCTGCGGCGTCGGCCTGTTCAGCCTGGCGCTGGCCGACCTGTTCGAAAAAGTGGTGGCCGTCGACAGCGACACCAATGGCTGCCGCGACGCCAAGAACAACATCAAACACAGCGAAGCTGCCCGGGACAAGGCGAGGGTCTTCACCGGCCGCCTGGCCAAGATCCTAGGCCAGCCCGACCTCGCGCCGCCGGTCATGTGGAACGCGAGCTTCTGCATCGTCGACCCCCCGCGCGCCGGCCTGGGCAAGGACGGCGTCCAGACCCTGCTCGAGGTCCGGCCCCGCCATCTGCTGTACATGAGCTGCGATCCGGCCACCCTGGCCCGCGATGCCGCGGCTTTTGTCGAAGCGGGTTACGAGGCCAAAAAGCTGCGGGTGCTGGACATGTTCCCCCAGACTTCCCACATCGAGACGCTTTTGCTTTTGGTAAAATCGGACGGCTGATTCCTCAGGTTGTGCCGTTTGTTTTGTGTTTGGACTGTTTTGACCTCCAAGATGAATCTAAGATTATTAACTCATTTGTTATCAAGCGGTTGTTTTTTCAAAGTGCCCCCGGGGCACTTTATTGAGCTATGTTCCTTGGTTTCAAGGGGTTAAGATTTCAAATTGCCCCCAGCAGAGACATTAACAACATATTTATTGTTAATTATGCAGTATTGACAACATATATATTGTCCCCAAAGGCCCCCCGGGGGGCCTTTTTTGCAATGATATCAAATATCCCAGCGGGCTTGGAACCACTGCATAAGACGTCGATCTTGCTGGACACCATTCCAGAGGCACAAGCGATTCCCCAAACAACCCAGTCAACATCGTTTACTAAATTCATACCATTTTAGTTGAGTTTTTAGGGCAAATTCCGTAGAATAAAGAAAATCAGTTTGCTCTCTTTCATATAAATGGATCGCTCTCTTTTCCCCTCGCCCTTTGGGGTCGCCATGCGTTTTCTCGCCGTTCTTGTCGTCGTTTTGTCGGTTATTCTCGCCCAGCCCGTCCATGCCCGGACCAGCACCCGCGATAACCCTCCCCAGCCCCATGACGGTTCCACGCCCTGGGTCCGGTTGCCGCCTGCCACGGACAAGGCCCTTGTCGACACCACATACATCCTGGGCGGCCCCGGCAGCTGGGACGGCAGCTTCGAAACCCCGGGCGGCCAACCCGACTGGCACGGATGGACCCACGAGGACCTGACCCTTTCCACCACCGGGAACCACTGGCATGTGTCGACCTATTGGGCTGAATACATTGCGGGGCACGGGATCGGCAACCACGCTCTCTACTGCGGCGATGAAACCATTCCCGCCTGCGCGCCCCCCGATACGATCGGTGGAGTGGGCCCCGATTTTCTTGATGATGTGGAATGGAGGCACAGTGTTGCCGACACTTCGCAGTCGGTGACCGTCCGGCTGACCGGGCTTTTGAACTTCGACCTTCCCGACGAGGGTTGGGACTTTCTTGAACTCTTCATCAAAAGAGGATTCGAGTCGGACCTGTTGGATACCTGGACAGGAACCACCGATACCACGGTTGTCCTGGATTTCACGACTGTTTTGTCCCCGGGAGAATTCACCGGCCCCGGGTTTGACGAAGTGCGGATTTTTTGGCGCGTCTGGACCTCAAGCGATGGCTGGGACGACACCGACTGCATCAATCCCAGCCACGGCGCCTGCCAGATCGACGATCTGGCCGTTTTCATGGACGATTCCCTGATCACCTTCGACGACTTCGAACCCGGCAACCCGGTCAACTGGAACCAGGGCCCGCCCTGGGCTGTGGGGGACTTCACTAACCTGCGCAACGACCTGGGCGAGGTCGATCCCTGCCTGGACAACTCCACCTGGCAGGTCAACTTCGTCGACGACGGCATTGTGGTTCCCGGCACCGGGGGCACCCCCTGCTGGGCCTGGTGTTACGATCCCGGCGGGTGGATGGTCAACAACACCGGCGGCCTTTTGAAAGGTGACGGGGACTGGTTCATTAAAAACCACGTTGTTTCGCCTCCCATCGCCTGGCCGGCGGGCAACGACGGAGCCGAACTGGCTTTCGACGTCTACCGGCATGAAAACCTGTCATCCACTTCTGCGGGAATCTTCTATTTCTGGAATGTCCGTTCAACGGACAGTGCCGATCCTGCCGATCTCGAACTCGCCCCTTGGGTCTCCCGGAATTTGCTTTTCAACGGCGGACCCGAATTCACGCGTCATGAAGAGCCCGTGAGCGACCTGATGGTTCCGGATCGCCAATGGGTCCAGATCGATCTGGGCGTCAACGAGGCTGGCTGGATCTGGGGATTGAACGGTCCCAACGGCACGCCGGCGCCCTATTTTGACAACGTCTCGCTTAAGGCCTGGGCGCCCGAGGGGCCGGAGATCCTGGTCGCGGGAATTGACCTGTTCGGGGATTCCTTTCCTGAAAAAGGGTCACTGGACCCGGTTAACCTCGCCGAAAACTGGTGTCGGGTAGACCGGTCACAAGTGGATTCCGCTACCGTCGGTGTTCTGGGCGATTCCCTTGTCGCCCGGGTAACCCCCCTTCGAAATGGTGCCACCGTCCCCAACCCGCCGTCCCTGCACTGGGTGATGGATTGCAACCCCACTTTCGACTCCGTGAGGCCGTCGTCACCAAACGGCCAGGGTATCCTGCGCGGCATGGTCAGCGGTGCGCTGATTTCGGGATACAGGTGGTCCTTCGACCTGCCTGATTCAGGCTGGTTCTTCCCCGGTGACCAATTGCACTACTACATCACCGCCAGCGGTGACCTCGACGGCGATGTGCGCACTTCGGTCTGGCCTCCGGACACCACCGCCGTAATGAACTTTACCCGTAGCTCCGCCTTTCCCCGGGAGACGGAAATCCATGCCCTGCCCACGCTCAACCAACCCGTGGCCGGACAGTTCACCCAGCCACCCCTTCTGTTTTGTGATGGTACGGACGACCCCGAGGCCGCGGACGTATGGTTTGCCGCTCTGCAGGAACTGGGCCTGGTGCACGGCGTCGATTACGACCTTGTCTCGGTGTACCGCTACACATTCGGCATAGGTATCGGAGCCCTGGCCACGGTCGACCATCTGGCCGGTTACCAGACCATGTTCCACACCTCCGGATCCCGGCAGAATGTCCTGAATGGAGAAGAGGACTCCAACGACGCCAAACTCGTTTCCGACTGGCTCGCCCTGGGCGGAAAAAACGCGCTGTTGGCGGGCGATGGCGTTAGCTCTGGTCTTAGGAGCAGCAGGGGCGGAAACGATGGTCCCCTTCTGCTGAACCAACTGGGTGTTCAAGTCCATGTTGACGATATCGCCGGCGCCATCGGCGCCGTGCGGGAGCTTCAGATATCCCCCGTGCCCGGAAACGGTTTACTGCCGGACGACATGACCTGGCAGGTGGGTTCCGGATGTCCCGAAATAAGGAAGTTCGACGCCATAATCGCCACGGGCAGCGGACGGATATCCGCCTCCCTGGATCCGGAAGGAACTCCCGATGGAACCTACGCTTCGTTTATGACTGTCGACGACCAGGCCCTGGACAACCGCACCGCGGTGATGCCCTTTGATCTGGAGCGGGTGACGGGCATGACCCTGGGTTCCGCCAAAAACGGCAGCGTGTATTCTGCCCAGGCTTATCTGCTGAGTTATTTGCTGGCCTGGTTTGATTCCGAATATGTCAGTTCGGTGGGAGACCTCCCCGGGTTGGGGCAAGTATCGGTCACCGCTCATCCCAATCCTTTCAATCCCTCCACCACGATCGCGTTCGAACTTCCGCGGGCTGCCGAGGTGTCTCTGGATATCTACGACCTGCAGGGGCGGTTGGTGCGCAGGCTGTTGGACGAGAGCCCTTATGTGGCCGGTAACCACAAGCAAGTTTGGGACGGGCGCAATGCAGGCGGGCAGACTACCGCTTCAGGAATGTATTTTTACCGGTTCGAAGCTGGGGATCAGAAACGGGTAGGTAAGCTGACTTTGCTCAAATGATCAGGGATCGCGACTGTCTCAACGGTCACCTTGCTGTAATTTGATCACCATACCGTACGCCCCTGTCAGCAGGGGTGCGCGTTATTATTCCTCATCTGATTTTGGCTTTTACCTGGCGGTGTTATTGCTCATTGTCATTGAGTTATTCGTAAATAATTACCTTCCCGTCAACATCGTTAACTAAAATCATACCATTTTGGTTGAGTTTTAGGCTCCGATTCCGTAGAATATAGAAAACACCTTGTTCTTTATATATAAATGGTTCGCTCTCATTTCCCCTCACCCCTTGGGGTCCCCATGCGCTGTTTCGCCGTTCTCGCCATCGCATTTTTGGTTTCTCTCGCCCAGCCTGTCCACGCCCGGCCCTACCCGGTCGAAAATCAGCCCCAACGTATTGAGGGGTCCACGCCCTGGGTGAGGTTTCCCGCCCCTGCGGCCAAAGCCCTTGTCGATACTCTATACATCATGGGTGGGCCGGGAAGCTGGGACGGCAGTTTCGAAACCCCGAGCGGCCAGCCCGACTGGCACGGGTGGACCCACGAGGACCTGACCGGTGGCCTGGATAACCATTGGCACGTATCCACCTACTGGGCCGAAAATCTTGGTGGGCACGGTCCCGGCAACTTTGCCATGAACTGTGTCGATGAAAACATTCCCGCCTGCGCTTACCCCGACACCATCGGAGGCGTCGGCCCCAACTGGTTCGATGATCTCGAATGGCGGCACACCGTTGCCGACACCGCCCAACCGGTAACCGTTCGGCTGACCGGCTACATGAATTACGACCTCACCGACACGGATTGGGATTTCCTGGAATTTTTCGTCCAAAGGGGAGATTACGAGGACATGCTGGCTTCCTGGACAGGAACCGGCGCCGCGGTGGACACATTGGATTTCACCACCGTGTTTTCCCCCGGTGAGTTCACCGGACCCGACCGCGACGAGGTGCGGCTTTTTTGGCGGGTCTGGTCCGACAGCGCCTATGACGACGTGGATTGCCTGGCTTACGGTCACGGCGCGGCCCGCATCGACGACATCGCTGTATTTTTCAACGACTCCCTGATCACCTTCGATGACTTCGAACCCGGCAGTCCCGTCAACTGGAACCAGGCCGAATTCTCAGGCGTCGGTGACTTCACCAACCTTCGCAACGACCTGGGTGACATGGACACCTGCCAGGACAACAACACATATCAGGTCAACTTCGTCGATGACGGCGTGGTCGTGCCGGGCACCGGCGGGACACCCTGCATCACCTGGTGCTACGATCCCGGCGGCTGGATCGTCAACAACACCGGCGGGCTTTTGGAAGACGACCAAAATCCCTGGTTCCTGGAAAACCAGGTCGTTTCCCCACCCTTGGCCTGGCTGCCCGGCACCGACGGAGCCGAACTGTCTTTCGATGTATACTTGCATGAGTCGCTGGCCGCCGATTCGCCCGGCGTGTTTTATTTGTGGCATGTGCGTTCCACGGCCAGCTCCGACCCCGCCGATCTCGAATTCGCTCCCTGGCAAAGCCGGAATTTTGTGCACTACGGAAACCCCGACTACAGACGGCACGTGGAACCCGTAAGCGACTTGCTGGTCGCCGACCGCCAGTGGGTCCAGATCGCCCTGGGCGTCAACGAAATGGGATGGCGCTGGGGATGGAACGGCGGCAACGGTACGCCGGCGCCCTATTTCGACAACGTGGCGATGAGGGTCTGGGCGCCCGATGGACCGGAAATCCTGGTCAGCGATTTTGACCTTTTCGGGGATTCCTTTCCTGAAAAGGGAACTCTTGATCCGGTGAACCTGGAGGATAACTGGTGCCGGGTGGACAGGTCGGATGCCGATTACCAAACCATCAGTACTCTCGGCGATTCCCTGGTCGCCCAGGTTACTTCCCTGCGCCACGGCGCTACCGTGCCCAATCCTCCGACCATGCATTGGGTGATGGATTGTAACCCGACCTTCGACTCGGTACGGCCCATCGCCCCCGAAGCCCAGGGCTTTCTGCGCGGGATGATCAGCGGAAGTGTGGCGGTGACCTACGACGGCACGCCTGTGCCGAACAAATGGGCCTTCGACCTGCCCGATTCCGGTTGGTTTTTTCCGGGCGACAAACTGCATTATTACATCACCGCCAGCGATGACCTCGCCGGCGACGTGCGCACTTCGGTCTGGCCTCCGGACACTACTGGCGTATTGAACTTCACTCCCGGTTCCCCCTTCCCGCGGGAGACGGAGATTCGCGCTTTGCCCACACTCACACAGCCCGTGGACGGACAGTTTACCCAGCCATCCCTGCTCTTTTGTGACGGTACGGATGACCCCCAGGCGGCCGCCGTTTGGCTTGATGCTTTGCAGGAGCTGGGTCTCGAGGATGGTATCGACTACGACATCATTACCGTGTACCGACACGGTAATGGTATCGGCATTGGGGCTTTGACCACGGCCGACCTCCTTGCCGGATATCAGACCATGCTTCATTCCTCCGGAATCCGATGGTATGCCCTGACCGATAAAGAGGACTCCAACGACGCCAAACTCGTATCCGACTGGCTCGCCCTGGGTGGGAAAAACGTCCTGCTGGCGGGCGATGGGCTGAGCTCCGGCCTGGAGCAACCAAATGGCGGAAATGATGGATACCTCCTGCTGAACCAACTGGGTGTTCAGCTTTTCTCAAATAAAATCACCGACCTCAACGGCGGCACATGGGACCTTCAGGTTTCCCCCGCACCCGGAAACGGTGTCCTGCCGGACGATGTCCAATGGTTCGTCGACGCCGGCTGTCCCAATGTCAGAATGTTCGACGCCATCGGCGCCACCGGGAACGCTCAGAACAGCGCCACTCTGGATTCGCGGGGAACCACCGGCGGTTCCTATGCGGCCCTGGTAACGGTCGACGACCAGGTTCTGGGCAACCGCACCATTGTGATGCCCTTTGACCTCGAACAGGTGAGCGGCATGGCTGTCGGGTCGGGCAAGAGTGGTTCCGGGGTCTCCACCCAGGCCATCTATTTGAACTTCCTGCTGGCCTGGCTGGGGTCCGAGTGGGTCAGTGGCGTGGGAGACCTTCCCGGTGTCGCGCAGGTATCGGTCAGCGCCCATCCCAATCCCTTCAACCCGTCGACCACGATCGCTTTTGATCTGCCGCGGGCGATGGAGGTGTCCCTGGACATCTACGACCTGCAGGGGCGGCTGGTGCGCCGGTTGCTGAACGAAAGCCCTTATGTGGCCGGCGGCCATAAACAGGTGTGGGATGGCCGCGATGCCGGTGGGCAGACCACCGCTTCGGGCATGTATTTTTACCGCTTCGAGGCTGGGGATCAGAAACGGGTAGGTAAGCTGACCCTGCTTAAATAAAAAAACATTTTCACAGGAGAATATCATGAAACGCTCAACATTTACTTTATTGGCATTGCTGGTCCTTTTTGCCCAAATCGCCATTGCCAAGCCGGTTCAAAAGGAAGTTTTGCCCCAACCACAGGACAACTCCAGCCCAAGAGTTGAGTTCCCCACCGCAACGGCCAGTTCCGCCGTCGATACGACCTACCTCCTGGGCGGCCCCGGTAGCTGGGACGGCAGTTTCGAAACACCCGGCGGCCTTCCCGACTGGCACGGCTGGACCCACGAGGATGTCAATCCCAGCATTGATAATCACTGGCATGTCTCAACCTACATGGCTGACCAGATCGCGGGCCAAGGCCCCGGCAACCACGCCATGTACTGCGGCGACGAGACCATTCCCGCCTGCGACCCTCCCGATACCGTCGGCGGCTACGGCAACGGCTGGCTTGAAGAGATCGAATGGATACAGGCCGTCGCCGATCCCGCGCAGCCGGTAACCGTCCGACTGACCGGTGAAATGAACTTCGACACCGAGGACGGGTATGATTACGTATACCTTTCCATCGACAGGGGTTCGACTTCGGAAATTCTTGCTTCCTGGTCCGGCATGGGATCCGAGGTGCTGGATTTCACGACCATTCTTTCTCCCGGTGAATTCACCGGCCCCGACGGCAACCAGGTACATCTCGTCTGGAGATTCCATTCCGATGGAGCCTGGTCCGATGAGGGTTGCGGTTTCCCGACCCGGGGAGCCTGTCAGATCGACGACCTGTCCGTTTTCCTCGACGGAAACCTGATCACCTTCGACGATTTCGAACCCGGCAGCCCCGTCAGCTGGAACCAGGCGGCTCTCTTTGGCGTGGGGGATTTTTCCAGCCTGCGCAACAATCTGGGGGAACGGGATCCGTGCCCTGACCGTTTCAACAATTCCTACATGGTGAATTTCATCGACGACGGTGTCGTTGTTCCCGGCACCGGCGGGACCGCCTGCATCGACTGGTGCTACGGCCCCGGCGGTTGGGTCGTCAATCACAACGGAGGTCTCCTGCAGGACCTTCAGGGTGAATGGTATCTGAACAACCGCGTCATCTCTCCCCCTATTGCCTGGGTCCCTGGCAAGGAATTGGCCTCATTGGCCATGGACCTCTATCTCGACGACGGCTACACGGATGGCACCCCGGGCATTTTTCTCGAGGTGACAGTACGCTCCACCGCCAGCGCCGATCCTGCGGACCTCGAAAGCGCGCCCTGGAACGGCCCCGGGTGGTGGTTCGATGGTCTGGCCCAATTTGAGCGGGTCACCATTGACATCGGGAACCTGCTTGTCACAAACCCCCTATGGGCTCAGGTTTCCTTCCGGGTATTCGAATCCAACAATACCGGATTGAAAGGGTCAAACGGCACACCTGCTCCCTACATTGACAATGTTTCGGTGAAGGCCTGGGACTCCGGGAATACTCCTGCCGACATCATGGTGAGTGAAGATTTTCTTTTTCTGGATACCTTCCCCGAATCCCGGACGCTTGCCCCCGCCGATCCCGGGTCACACTCGTGCCGCCTGGACGTTACCGAGCCCCTTTACCCCCCCAACAACAACGGGGATTACCTTGTGGCCGATGTTAAGCCCGTTCGCTCCGGAGCCACGGTCACGGCCCCTCCCGCTCTGCATTGGGTGATGAAATGCAACCCGGATTTCACACCTTACAGATCCGAAACCCCCGACGCCCAGGATATCCTTCGCGGCACCGTCACCGGAGAAGCCGTTTGGTACAACGGCAATCTCCTTGAAAACAAATGGTCCTTCGATCTTCCGGATTCAGGCTTTTTCTGGCCTGGTGATTGCCTCCACTACTACATCACCGCCAGCGACGACCTGAGCGGCAACGTGTTGACCTCCGTCTGGCCTCCGGACACCACCGCGGTTCTCGATTTCGGGCCTGATTCTTCGTTCCCGAGAGAGGCCCGGACCAGCGCCCTGCCGACTCTCACTTCGCCTCAAGCCGGACAATTCGCTCAGCCTTCGCTTCTGGTGGTGGAATATTCCACCAAGAAATTCGCGCAGGGGGCTGTTTCTTCCGCCTTGAGTGAATTGGGCTTCGTGCGGAATGAGGATTTCGACCTTGTTACGGTGTACAAACAATCGCTTGGCAAAGCGGCATCGTTGGACCTTCTGGATGGGTATGAGACCATTATTTTTGATGTCGATTGGGGCCAGCCCTCCACTTCCGGTCAGGACAACGAGGCCCGGCTCATGCTGGATTGGCTGGCCACTGGAAATCGGAGGGTCCTGTTCTCCGGCGTTGATCTGAGTTATTTCCTCCAGCTCGCGAATCCACCTGACGGCCTTGCCCTGTTGGCCGGGTTGGGTGTCACAAATGAATCCCGGGATATCGTCGGCGAATTGGGCAGTAGCTGGGATCTCCAGGCCTCTCCGGTCCCCGGCAACGGAATCCTGCCGGACCAGACCATCTGGCAGCTTGACCCCGGCTGCAGGGAAGTGGTTTGGATTGATGCCATCAACCCTCAGGGAAGCGGTGTAAAGTCCGGATCCCTGGAGCCTTCGGGAAGCGCGCCCGGGTTGTATTCCTCGCTGATAACGGTGGACGATCAGGTCATGGGCAACCGCACGGCATTTATGCCTTTTGATTTGAGTTATGTGATTGGTGTGACCGAAGGATCCGGCAAATCCGGGGCCCTGTTGTCTCCCCAGGCAACCTATTTGAGCTATCTGCTGAACTGGCTGGGAACAGGAGGGGTCAGCGATGTTGGGGATGTTCCCGGTATCGGACAGGTTTCGGTCTACGTTCATCCCAATCCCTTCAATCCTTCGACCACCATCGCATTCGATCTGCCGCGGACCATGGATGTATCGCTCGACATCTATGACCTGCAGGGGCGGTTGGTGCGCAAATTGTTGGACGAGAGCCCTTATGTGACCGGCAGCCATAAACAGGTGTGGGATGGGCGCGACGGCATAGGACGGGCCACCTCGTCCGGAGTGTATTTCTACATGTTCGAAGCTGGGGATCAGAAACGGGTGGGTAAGCTGACCTTGCTCAAATAACAGACTCTATTCATTGGAGACGATCATGACACGCACGGTATTGATTTCATTTGTGGTGTTGGCCCTTTTGGCCCTGAACTCCTTCGCCAAACCCGTTCAACGGATGGTCCCGCCCCAACATCAAGACAGCCCCAGCCAAAGTATGGAGTTCCCCGCCACCATGGCCAAATCCGCCGTCGACACGACCTACTTGTTGGGCGGCCCCGGCAGTTGGGACGGCAGCTTCGAAACCCCGGGTGGCCAGCCCGACTGGCACGGATGGACCCACCGGGATGTCACTATAAGCTTAGTGAGCCACTGGCACGTCTCCACCTACATGGCCGATAAGATCGCGGACAAGGGGCCCGGCAACCACGCGATGTACTGCGGTGACGAAACCATTCCCGCCTGCGACCCTCCCGACACGATCGGCGGTTATGGGAACGAGTGGTTCGAGGAAATCGAATGGCGGCAGACCGTCGCCGATCCCTCGCAGGCGGTGACCATCCGGCTGACCGGTTCCATGAACCACGATATCGAAGGCGGATATGATTTCCTCTATCTCATCATCAAACGGGGGGCCAATGACCAGGTCCTGGCCACCTGGGACGACCTGGGATCCGAGGCGCTGGACATCACGACCGTTCTTTCTCCCGGTGAATTCACCGGCCCCGGAAACGATGAGGTTCGGCTCGCTTGGCGGTTCAGGTCTGATAGCAGCTATTCCGACACCGACTGCATGTTTTCCTCTCATGGGGCCTGCCAGATCGACGACTTGTCCGTTTTTCTCGACGGCAACTTAACCACCTTTGATGATTTCGAGCCCGGCAGTCCCCTTAACTGGATTCCGGGCACAATTTCCGGGGTCGGCGACTTCGCCAACCTGCGCAACGATCTCGGGGATCTCGACCCCTGCAGCTCGAACACGACGTACCAGGTGAATTTCGTGGACGATGGAACGGTCGTGCCGGGCACCGAAGGCATGCCGTGCATCACCTGGTGCTACGACCCGGGCGGTTGGATCGTCAATAACGACGGCGGTCTGCTCGCCGATTTTCCCCTCGACTACCATATGCACAACCGTGTGATATCCCCGCCCCTCGCCTGGCCCGTCGACGCACATGCCGCCGAACTGGCTTTCGACGTCTACCGACACGAACCCTTCAAAGATGGATCGGCCGGAATTTTCTACGGGTGGAAAGTCCGGTCGACCGCGAGTTCCGATCCGGCCGATCTCGAAGCTGCGCCCTGGCAAGGTACGGATCTCTATTTCGGAGGGCCGGATTACCATCGTGCAGAGTTCCTCCTTAACAGCTATCTCGTCCCCGGCTGCCAATGGGTCCAGGTAACCCTCGCGGCCGATGAAAGGGGCTTCGTCTTCGGTTACGGTCAATTCGATGGACCCGACGGTACACCCGCACCCTACTTCGACAACGTGGCAGTTCGTGCCTGGGATCCGGAAGGACCCCGAATCTCCATAGGTATTGATGACAGGATCAGGGATGCCTTTCCGGAGACCGGCGTGCTCGATGCGGACAACCTGGCCTCCAACTGGTGTCGGGTCGACGCCCGCTACTGGAACCATTCCAGTCAGGCACCCCGGGACAGCATCCAAGCAAGGATCACCCCCCTGCGATACGGGGCCACGATAGCCGAACCCGTCGAACTGCATTGGGTAATGAAGGGCAATCCGGTCTTCGATGCGGTCAGGACCGGGTCGCCCGATGGAAACGGCCTGCAACGGGGGTCGGTCCTTGGGATCCCTGCCGACATCAAAGACCATTGGCGGTTCGATCTTCCGGATTCCGGTTGGTTTTTTCCCGGCGACCTGCTGCGCTACTACGTGGTTGCCGGAACCGAACTCGATGGGGACAT
>Ga0164313_10002863_pt1 | contig 15365 bp, 16 predicted proteins | sample GuaBasSedimGuay4_FD_113735 | JGI IMG/M metagenome (GOLD analysis project Ga0164313, IMG submission 113735) | Subseafloor sediment microbial communities from Guaymas Basin, Gulf of California, Mexico - Guay4, Core 4569-4, 0-3 cm | ecosystem: Environmental > Aquatic > Marine > Hydrothermal vents... | reverse complement strand
GATTGGCAGACAAGAGGCTTGGATTGCTGATCAATTTCGGTTCAGAACTAATTCGCGATGGTATTTCAAGAGTCGTTAATGGCTTATAGCTTTAAAGCTGGCTCATGCAAAGCAGAACGTGCCCGGAGCTGAAAAGCAGAAAGATAAAGATATCTCACGCAAAGGCGCGAAGGCGCAAAGAAGAGCATTATTATTTAAGAAAACCATTAACTTTCAACCTATTAAGCATCTCATCTTCTCACCTTCTAATCTTCTTACCTTCTGGTTTTCTTCGCGTCTTTGCGCCTTTGCGTGAGGTAATGTTTCGGGGCGTCAGGACTGAAGAAAGATGACTCACCCCGGTGAAATCGTCTTCGACGGTACTGACATACATTTCACTGGGTAAACAAAGGGTGCGAAAGATGCTACAGATCAACTAAGCGCTAAGCTGTTCTTTAATGCATGATCAATCTTTTTCATGGGATCGTTCGGGAGTTTGCCTAATTTTGGAGTAATTAACCCATTTTTATCAATGGTTCTAATCTGGGATAAATTAACAATTGAATCTTTTTTAAGACCATTTTCCTTCTTGATGGCAACACAGATGGGATAGGATGCTTTTTTTTCTGAATATTCAGTAATTACGGCTACAATGGTAGTTGGTGAGTAGATGTTACCAATGTCGTTTTGAATCACAAGCACGGGCCGAATTTTGCCTGTTTCCCTTCCCACAACCGGATCAAGGTTCACATAATAAATTTCACCCCGTTTAACTTGAATAACAGACATAGATTTACCTCATTAAAGGTTTTCGGTATCAATATATGTGAAATCCTCTGAAATTTTCAGATTCTCCTGTGCCAACTCCTGATAGGCACACTTCATTTTTTCCTCAAATTTCTTTTGATCAATTTTTTTTAACTTTTCTTCAATAGATTCTCGAACCAGGGTAGAAACTTTTTTTCCCTGAGACGCGGATACTCGGGAAAGCTTGCTTTTTAGCTCAAAAGAGATTTGAACATTAAGTCTGGCTTTTTTAGGTTGTAAATTGGGTTGCATATTTTACACCTCCTTTTATTGCTAAAAAGTGTATCAAATTAGTTATTATAAATTAGGTGCAAAATCAAGCTAAATAATGGGGCAAAGAAATTTGCAGAATAAATGCGCATGTTATACGCACGAAATCAACGAAAGCGGTCTGCGCTTACCGTTCTGAACGGCCCTGACCGAGCTGAAGGGCAGAAGATGAGAAGATTAAGGGCAGAAGATGAGAAGATGAGACGGTGAGAGGGTGGCAGCAGGCTAAAGGCATCGTAGGCCAGGGCTTCAGCCCTGAAAAACCTTTGCGCCTTTGCGTGAGTAATATTTTTTGGTGGCACACGCTTTTATATTTGCGTGAGACACGGCTTGTCAGGAGATCGTAGTTATACCCAATGTCTTAAAATCTTTATCAAAAGATAGGGCCGGCATATTCTTAAGTTCCCCTGAAATGAGGACACGTGAAAGGGCATCCACAAAAGAAATTTTTCTGTCTTTACCAAAAAGATTGAACAAGGCAATGGACTGATGATGTTGACTTTCCGTGGAATGAGAAATTTTATAGAGATCAATCGATTGGTTGAAAGTCAGTGCCTCAGAATAACCGTACTGGTAGAGAAGAACAGTCATGGTTTCTGAAATAACAAACCAGCATGTATGAATTACGATTCGATTGTCCTTGATTTCTTTAAAGAGTTCTAAGGCACGTTTATGTTTCGTATCCTTTTTTGCAAACAGGGCAATAAAAAAACCGGCATCGCAGTAAACTGCGTTAAAGCCTTTTAAAGTTTTCATTCGGTCCTATATAATACGGATTTATAGTTTTGAGCTACTGGCAGCAATTTTTCTTTGGGTTCCGGTAAAGCTTCAATAGACTTTAAAACTGCCTCATAACGGTCCATCTCTCCGAGCAGTTCAATGCGGGCATATACCTTACCTCTTTTGGTAATTTGCATTGATTCACCAGGCTTTAACAGCTTGTCCAACTGGGTCAGTTTAGCGCGGGCTTCACTCAGATTTAGTTTTAATAACGACTCTTGCATGAGAGTACCTCTTCAAAATGTACATATTAGGTGTTAAAATTACATATTTTGTACAGTTTGTCAAGAAAAATATGAAATGGGTCTTGTCTCTCGACCACCGATCACAGACCACTGATGTCTGGTGTTTCTCTATTTCTCTGTCTCTTTTTTAAAAAATTCTTTGCGCCTTGGCGTGAGAAAATATCTTAGGGTTTGTGCTGTACGTGCCCAAGGCTGAAGACCAGAACAAAAAAGATACTCACGCAAAGGCGCGAGGACGCAAAGAAAACCAGAAGGTAAGAAGATTAGAAGGTTGGAAGTTCAGACAGCAATATAGCGGTGGGCGGTGACCATATCCCACCTTCTCACCTTATATCAGTTCACTTTCTATCAAGCCAGGGCTTCAGCCCTGCTCCGGTGATACAAAGAATTGAACACTCCAGTGCGTATATTGGACAAAATAGTACCTGACGTATCTGATTTCTTGACAATACACTTATTTTCAGATAAAATATAACTATATCAATTGATATAGTTCAGAAGGAGTATAATTATGTCATTAAAGATAGTTACGGCACTTAAGGCACGGCAGAAATTTGGTACAATAATGAATGCTGTTTCATTTAGAAACGACCAGTATATTGTGGAGCGTAAAGGGATGCCTATGGTTGCGATTATCCCTATTAAAAAATTCAAGCAAATGGATAAGGCGAGGCAGCGTTTTTTTAGGAATTTATCGAAAATCAGCGATTCTTTTAGCGAAGAAGACCCTGAAAAGCTTGATAAGATTCTTGGGGAAGCAACAAAGGCAGCCAAACAAGCCGAATGTCGTTGAGGATAAATTGTTTTGAAGATTGTTGTTGATGCCAATCTTTTTGCCAGTGCCTTGATTAAGCCGAAGTCAAACCCCGGAAGAATTCTTGATTTGATCAAACAGAATCAAGTGGAATTGATTTTGTCCCCCGCCATTATAAAAGAAATAAAACGTATCTTACTCTATCCCAAACTTCAAAAATATCATCGGAAAACCACCCAGGAAATAGATATATATTTTGAAGATGTCTTAATGTTTGCCTGGATTGTTGAAGGTGAGGATGTTGTTGATATAATTGAAGATGATCCGACAGACAATAAATATCTGGCAGGTGCTTATGAAGGTGAAGCTGATTATATCGTTTCCGGAGACCATCATTTATTGGACATAAAAACTTACAAAGGGATTAAGATTCTCAAAGCAAAATCATTTTTGAACATTTGGAAAAAATTCATCCTGTCCACAGATTAGAAGAGCAGAATAGCAGAAGGTGCGAAGAATTCAATTGAAGAAGGTGAGAGGCTGGCAGCAGGCTAAAAGCATCGTAGGCCAGGGCTTCAGCCCTGAAAAATATTTATTTATATCCTCAGCCAATAGTCGGTTGTCAGTTCACTTTCTATCAGTTTCTCTTCTCGATTTCTAATTTTCTAAACTTCTCACAATGGTAAAGCTACCACGTTATTTCGGTGAAAATTTGCGGCTGATAGCATTCTGTACATTTGGCATGGCCACCGTTTTCATGGTGTTTTTCTCCACCAGGGCGATCCAGGTGTGGCCATCGCCTTGGAACCGAGCATCGATTCTTCTGGCCTGCCTGATACCTGTCTTGATGGTGTTGGTGAGCAGGAGCCGGCGATGGTTGGATTGGCAGGCGTTCAAAAAGCATCTTGTGCTACCGGTGATCATTGTGCTGCTGGGCATTCTGAACATGGTTTTCAGCGAGGACAGGGCTGTCACGATCAAGGTGATGAGCCTTTTTCTGATCTCCGGCATCGGTGTCTTTGTAGTGTCCGAAAGTGTGCTGACGGACCGGCGCAGGCAAAACCTGTTTCTGTGGCTCTGCTGGGTGTGCTTCCTTGTATTGTGTGTCCATGGGGTGGTTGAATACCAGGCCAAGAAGAGCATCCTGCTGCTTTCTTACAATCCGATCCCGGCCGGATCTCTGCTGATTCTGTTGTCTGCGGCACCATTGCTGATGCTCACCTCAACCTCTAAAGTGGTGCGTTCAGGCGCGGTTCTGTCCTTGATTCTGGGAATCGTTATGATTGCCATGATCGGGAAACGCGGCACCGTGCTGGGGCTGTTCGCCATGGTGCTGCTTTCCGGGTTTGCCTTGCCTTGGAAAAAAGCCTTGCTGCTTGTGCTGCTGGCACTATTCCTGTTCACGGGCGGCTATGTAATGCGCGACCAGTTGAACCCGCAACTGACCAAACACTATTTCAAACACCACAGCACGCTCATCAGGGCTGAAAACTATGTTTTCGCGAGATCCGTATGGAAACAAAAGCCATTTTTCGGTGTCGGCCTGCACGTGCCGCTGGCACCCTATCTCGAAAACTACGAGCCGAAAATATACAAACCGGCAACAAAGCCGGACTATTCTGATTATGTAAAAAAAGCCAAAACTTTTGAAAATATAATTCTTTGCGGGTTTGTGGAAATGGGATCGCTATTTTCAATCGCTTATATCGTTCTTATTGTAATAATGCTGAAAAAGATGTTCGTGCATGTCATAAAAAATCCTGAAAAACGAACCCGGGCGGTTCTCCTGTTGATGCCGCTTTTTGGCTTTTTCGTTCATTCCATGACCTTTGACAGCATCATTTATCCGCATCTCAACTGGCTGGCGCATGCGCTGCTGGGTCTGGGGTACAATTTCAGTCTGAGCACGGAGATATAAGACGGTGAAGTGATAGAAGGTGAGAAGATGAGATGCTTAATGAGTTGAAAGTTAATGGTTTTCTTAAATAATATTGCTCTTCTTTGCGCCTTCGCGCCTTTGCGTGAGATATCTTTTTTGTTCTTCGCTGACGGCCCGAAATATTCTTTCACGCAAAGGCGCAAAGGTTTTTCTGACAACAAGCTTAAATAATTCCTAAATCCATGTAAAAAAGACTTTTTACATGGGTGTCAAATTTATGATCCAGATATTAAAAAATTCCATCGATCTTTTAGCATCGCGTTTTGTCAACGTTCTTGCCCAACTTGGCATTGTGGTTTTGGTTTCGAGGCGCCTGGGGCCGGATGTCTTCGGGGAGTTTGCCTTCCTCAATGCCGTTGTGATGACCGGTATCGTGGCGGCGAATTTTGGGTTGGACACTTACATGGTCAGGGACATCAGCCGGGACGACAGCCGGGGTAATGGGCTGATATGGGCTATATTCAAATTCAAAACAGTCTCTTCCGTAATCGTCATCGGCGCTATATTTGTTCTTTTCCGGTACGTGTTGGACACGCGTTCCATTTCGAATCTGCTGACGCTCCTGTCCGTGACCATCTGCTTGAATTCCCTGTCGCAAAGCCTGTGGTTTTATGGCGATGCATTCAATCGTTTCAGAATACACGCGTTCCTGTGGGGCGGCGCAAACCTGTTCCGGCTTGGGTTTATATGGCTTCTGCTGAGCTATAGAAACAATCTCGTTATGGTGGTTTATGCCATCATCCTGGCGGAAATGGTAAACCTGGTGATTTCCTACGCCACGGTGAAGGCTAAATTTAATATAAAACCTGTGCCGATACCTCTGCATGAACTGGCGACCCTGCTGAAGAAAAGCTACCCAATGGCCCTGATTTTCATATTGAGCGTGCTCTATTTTCGCATCGACCTGATCATGCTTAAACTGGCAACTACGGCAAAAGCGGTGGGGTATTATGCGGCTTCACTTCGGATTGTAGAATTTATCGGCATCATTCCCGGTACGATCTATATGGCCGCTTTTCCGGTTCTTTCCAAAGACTACGTGCATGACCAACAAGCCTTTTATGCCGGTGCCCGAAAAAGCCTTTTGATGCTGGGTCCCATCGCTTTATTTATGGCCCTGTTTGTCTATTTTCTGTCACCCGGGATCATCGGCATTCTTTACGGCCCGGCATTCAGTGCATCCGCAGAAATTCTCAGAATTATGACCGGGGTGATCTTCCTGATATTTTTCAGCGGCTATTTTGCCTATTTTCACATGGCTATGGGAAATGAAAAACTGGTTGCCGCTATACTCATTGTCGCGACACTGTTCAAAACCCTGTCCAATTATTTTCTCATACCCGGATATGGCCCAGTGGGGTCGGCTTTTGCGGCATTGTTTTCAGAGTCGGTCATCGTTGTTCTTTATATCATTCCTTTATTGCTGTGGGTGAGAAGCCAAAAGCACCCGGCACCGCCGGTCGAGGTGGTTGCGGATGAACGGAGTTGAGAAGTTTTGAACGATTGCCATGTCATCATCCTGATGGGAACGTACAACGGTGAACGCTATGTCGATGCGCAGATACAGAGCATACAGTCGCAGAGCTATGAAAACTGGCAGCTTCTTGTTCGCGACGACGGCTCCACGGACAACACGGTTCGCGTGCTGAACACATTTCAGGCGCAGGATGACCGCATTGAGACGCTTGTTGATAATAACGGTAACCTGGGCGCATCGGGTAACTTTAACCAATTGTGCCTGGCAGCGCTCAAACGCCATGCCGACGTGATTCTTTTCTGTGACCAGGATGATGTCTGGCTGCCCGACAAGATCGAAACTCAGATCCAGGCTATCCGCAGCCTCGAACAGCAGCACGGAAAAGAATACCCGGTGCTGGTGTACACGGATCTTTCGGTTGTGGATGCCCGCCTGAAAACAATGCACCATTCGTTCCTGGCCTACCAGGGTGTAAAAAATATCGACCCGGATCCGTTGCGTGTACTGCTGGCCCAGAACTACATCCCGGCCTGTGCTTCTGCATCCAACCGGACCCTGCTGCAACTGGCCACGCCCATACCCGATGAAGCCCTCATGCATGACTGGTGGTTCGCTTTGTGTGCGGCGGCCTGCGGTAAAATTGAATTTATCCCCGAATCCATGAGCCGGTACCGGCAGCATCGCGAAAACGCTGTCGGCGCAAAAGGCTTGTTGGGGGCAATCAGTCCCTTTCGCGGTAATATGAAAGCCCGCTGGCAGACAGGGAATACAAACTTTCGCCGCAGTATCGGCCAGGCCCAACAGCTCCGCAAAAGAATTCAAGGCCGTAAACCCGGACTGCACCGGGAATCGCTGTCGTGCATCAACGCGTATGCCGATTGCCTTGAAACGGGGAGAGTGGAACGAATTCGATCGATTCTAAAACAGGGCATCAAGCGGCAGGGCATCATCTACGGAACGTTGTTTTACCTTTTGCTGTTGATCAGTCCAGGCGGCCAGGCTGAAAAATAGAAGGTGAAGTGATAGAAGGTGAGAAGATCAGATGGTGAGACGGTGGGAAGAGAAACTGATAGAAGGTGAGAAGTTGAGAAGATCAGAAGATGAGGCGGTCGGCAGGATGACTCACGCAAGATGCCAAGTACGCCAAACTATTTTTTTATAATAATGCTCTTCTTTGCGCCTTCGCGCCTTTGCGTGAGTAATCTTTTGGTTTTTTGCCAACCGCTGCTTGGTTATCCTTGATATCTCGGAAATATAATGCTAATAACTCGGATAATACCCTTTTATATCTCGGAATTATATACCAATTTTTTCGGATTATATCCACCAGAGGGACTTTATGTATCAACGGTTTTCAAAAAAACGCATTGTCCAGCTTCTCAAAGATTTTCGTATTGTCTATCTCATCGGTCCGCGTCAGGCCGGTAAAAGTACACTCGCCATGTCAATTGCCCGCGAGACCGGTCTGGCCTACTATACTTTGGATGACACCGCGCTGCTGTTGGCCGCCAGAACCGATCCACAGGGTTTGCTGGGCGCATTGTCGACACCAATGGTTCTTGATGAATTTCAACTGGCGCCGGAATTAATTCGGGCGGTGAAGCAGATTTCCGACAGTGCCGGGCCGGTTAAAAAGGGTTTATTTCTACTCACCGGTTCAGCGGACGTATTCAAATCGGCCAAAACCCAAGAGGCTTTGCCGGGTCATATGGCCAGAATTGAGTTGTTTCCTCTTTCCCAGGAAGAAATCCATGGCAATCGCTGCAGATTACTGGACGGGCTGTTTGAAAAAAAGCTCCCCGTTCATGCCGCTAAAGCACTGGACCGGAAAACCATAGCCAACGCGTTGATACATGGAGGATATCCTGAAATTCAAAGCAAAAGCCCACGATCGCGCAGCGTCTGGTTTGCTTCGTATATTTCCGGACGCCTCTTGAAAGATTTTGAAAGCATGCATGCTGCCAAAGGCGACTACTATTCAAAACTGGATGCACTGATCCGCTATCTGGCAGGCTTGTCGGGAAATCTGGTTAAGTATGCAGCCATTTCAAGAAATCTGCGACAAGATGACAAAACGGTCAAGCGCTACATGGAAGTCCTGGAACTGATGTTTATTCTTCATCGACTGGAACCGTATGTCCGCAATACCGCTAAACGGGGAGTGGTCGGGATGCCCAAGCTCCACTTTCTGGACACGGGATTGGCCTGTCATCTTCTGGGACAAAATAAGCCAGGCTCGCTGCACACGTCCCGGTTCTACGGAGCGCTGCTGGAAACCTTGGTGGTAACGGAATTTTTCAAACAGGCCGTCTGGGCTGAAGATGACTATCGTTTTTGGCATTTCAGGGATCGTGCCGGAAATGAGGTGGATGTAGTGGTGGAAAACAGTGCCGGTGAGGTTGTGGGCGTGGAGATAAAAGCTTCAGCGACCATCAAACTCGAAGACTTTCGCGGTCTTGTCCACTTGGCAGATTACGCCAGGGGAAAAATGCGCCGCGGTGTTGTTTTTTACTCCGGTGCAAACCTGTTGCCTGTCCGAGTGGCTGGACACACATTCCATGCCGTGCCTCTCCATTATCTTGGCCTTTCTGGCCACTGACGACCGTCATACAGCACTCCAAAACAGGAAAAATGAAGTCGAATAAAAGTATCCATAGAGACAGCATCGACATCATCATCGTCAATTACAACAGCAGCAGTCACCTGGAAAAGTGTATTGAGAGCATAAAGGCATCGGCTGACAGTTTCCCCATCACCTTCTATGTTGTTGACAACCATTCGTCCGACGACATCCATCGGGTTGTGACCTTGTATCCCGAGGCAAATTTTTCCTTAAACAAGAAAAACCTGGGTTTTGCGGCAGCCGTGAATCAAGCTTTGAGGCAGGGCAGCGCGCCTTATGTCGTTCTAATAAACCCGGACGCACATGTAACGCCGGGCTTTTTTGAATCGGTTGTCAGCTACATGAACAGCAACACGGATGTGGGTATCGTGGGGCCAAAAATACTTAACTCGGATGGAAGCGTCCAGGGTTCCGCGAGATCGTTTCCCAACACACTGACAGGCCTTTTCGGCCGAACATCACTGCTGACACGACTGTTTCCAAATAATCGGATATCCCGGGCAAATATCTTGACCCACTCCAGACATGTAAAATTCCCCGTTAAGGTGGATTGGGTGTCCGGGGCCTGCATGATCGTAAGACGGCCGGCGATTGCCGAGATAGGAGGGATGGACGAAAGATTTTTCATGTATTGGGAAGATGCCGACTGGTGCACGAGAATGCGGAAGAAAAATTGGAAAGTCATCTATTATCCAATGGTTTCCGTGATCCATCATGTCGGCGTAAGCAGCAACCATCGAAAGTTGGGTTCAATTTTCGAATTCCATAAAAGCGTTTACCGGCTGTATGAAAAATATACTGATTCACGACTTTTTATGCTTAAGCCATTCGTTTTTGCCGCTTTATGTGTTCGTTTTATGATCATTGCATTTTTTCAATATGTGAAAACACTTTACTCGCGGTAGAAGGTGAACGGATAGAAAGTGAAGTGATAGAAGTTGAGAAGATCAGAAGATGAGGCGGTTGGCAGGATGACTCACGCAAGACGCCAAGTACGCCAAGCTATTCTTTTATAATAATACTCTTCTTTGCGCCTTCGCGTGAGTCAGTTTTTTTGTTCTGCGCTTCGCGCCTTTGCGGGGCTGCACTCAAGCCGCCACCGGCTACCGATAAAAATCCCAACCAAATACTAAAAGTGTGCATTATGGATTATCAAGACATCAGAACGCTTAAAATTTTGGAAGAGCTCGAAGGGAACCACACCCCCAGCCAGAGGTATCTGTCCAACCAGCTCAACATCTCGCTGGGGCTGGTCAATTCTTTTCTAAAGCGCCTGTCCAAAAAAGGGTATTTCAAGGCCACGAGCATTCCTAAAAACCGGGTGAAGTATATCTTGACTCCCAAGGGGGCGCTGGAAAAATCACGACTGACGTATGCCTACGTCCAGCACTCATTTAAATTTTATCGGGATGCCAGGAAAAAATTAAGGAATACCCTGAAGCAGCTCGAACGACAGGGAACCCAAAACATTGTTTTCTACGGGGCCGGCGATCTCGCAGAAATTGCCTATTTGACCCTGCAGGAAACCACAATTAAATTAGTTGGAATTGTTGATGAAGAAAAAAAATCAAAACCGTTTTTCCAATTTAAAGTTCAAGCACCAGAGTCATTAAACAACATGAATTTCGACAAGATTCTCATTACTAAATTTGTTTCCAAGCCGTCATTAGTAGCAAAAATTATGCACTTTGGCATAGAAAAAGAAAGCATTCTTACTTTTTAATAAGGAGATAGTACGATGAAAGTTTTAATCACCGGTGGTGCGGGTTTCATCTGGTCACACCTGGCAGAAGCTCATCTTGAAGACGGCGACGACGTTTATATCATCGATGATCTTTCAACAGGCTCCATGGACAACATAAAGCATCTCCAGGAAAACCCACGCTTTGAAAAATCATTTTTCGTACACATCAACACCATTCTGCACCACGATATCATGCTTGAACTGACCGGCATCTGCGACATGGTCTACCACATGGCCGCCGCGGTGGGGGTGCGCTACATTCTTGAAAATACATTGGAATCCATCAGAACCAACATCCAGGGAACGGAAATGGTTCTCGAACTGTGCAACAAGTTCAGGAAGCAGGTCCTGATCGCGTCCACATCGGAAGTCTACGGCAAACACCTGCACGCCCCCCTGGTGGAAACCGACAACATCATCTACAGTCCATCCAGCAAGTTCCGCTGGAGTTATGCCGCGGCGAAACTGATGGATGAGTTTACAGCCCTGGCATACCATCGCACCCACGGCCTGCGGGTTATCATTTCGCGCCTGTTCAATACCATCGGCCCGAGACAGACCGGCACTTATGGCATGGTGATACCGAGATTTGTTTCCCAGGCGCTGAAAAACGAACCATTGACCGTCTATGGCGATGGGACCCAGACACGAACCTTCACCTATGTAAAAGATGTGACCAAAGCCTTCATGGCCCTCATGCAGCACGAAGATGCCATAGGAGATGTCTTCAATGTGGGCGGGGTTCAGGAGATCTCCATGTTGGATCTGGCCGGAATAATCATCGAGAAATCGGGCTCGGCATCTGAAATCAGCCTGATACCCTATGAAGATGCATTTGAAAAAGATTTCGAAGATATGCAGCGGCGTGTGCCGGGTATAGACAAAATTAAAAACCTGCTCGGGTTTAAACCGGAAACCGACCTGGATGCGATTCTGGATATTGTGATTGAGCACATGCGCAATGCTTAAAGGCTTTAAGGGGTTTAAGGTTTTCCGCATTTTCCTAACCGCCCACCGCTATATTGTTGTAGGAACTTCTAACCTTCTGGTTTTCTTCGCGTCTTTGCGCCTTGGCGTGAGAAATCTTTTTTGTTCTGCGCTTCTTCCCAAACTATGGACAATCGACCACGGTTTTCGTACCTGGTCGAATAGGATAATTACTTGAAAAATATTTATCTGCCTATAATTTCATTCATGATCTGTCTCATCGCGACACCTCTTGTTCGTAAACTGGCCGTCAAAAAAGGCTGGATAGCCAATCCTTCAAGCGACAGATGGCACCGTAAACCAACGGCGCTTATGGGGGGGGCCGCGATTTATATGGGGATGGCCATACCCCTGTTTTATATTGCGGATTTTGCTTCCATCGGCACCTACTTTTTCAATGGTGACAACGTAGCGGCCCGCCCTTCAGTCGCCGCGGTTGTGTGGCTGTGTACGACGTTTCTGTTTGCGGTAGGACTGCTGGATGATTTTGTAAATATCAAACCCCAGACCAAGCTGATGGGGCAGATTCTGGTCGCGGCCTTTGTCACGTTCCTGGGATTTCGCCTGCATTGGTTTACCTCTTTAACCCTGGACACCATGGTCACCATTTTCTGGATTGTCGGCATCTGCAATGCCCTCAATTTGATCGACAACATGGACGGGCTTTGTACCGGAATCGCACTGATTGCATTCGTATCGCTGGCCATATTGTTCGGTTCTCCGGTATCGGATGACACCTGGGCAGCGCTCGTACTGGCGGGTGCGCTGGCAGCTTTTCTGTGCTACAATTTCAAGCCGGCCTCCATCTTCATGGGGGACAGCGGCAGCCTGCTGATAGGGTCTTCCCTGGCAATACTGACCCTGAATTACACCGAAGCTTCAGGCATCAACATCCTCTCCAGAGTTGCTGTACCCATCCTGGTCCTGATGGTGCCGATTTTTGATACGACGCTGGTGACCCTTATTCGCATTTTAAGTGGTCGCAATGCATCCGTGGGCGGAAAAGACCACACCTCCCACCGCCTGGTCCTGATGGGGTTTGATGAACGCAGTGCCATGCTGGTATTGTGCGGCATCGGTGCCGTTTCAGGTGTGTCCGCTATTTTTGTAAGCCGGACCGATACGCTCACATCGCCGACGGTCATCATTCCGGCGGTTATCTCCATTCTATTGATGGGCATTTATATGGCCCAGTTAAGAGTTTATCCGGAAAAAGAATTTTCCGTGTTGCGGGAACGCGGCTACACACCCGTTCTATATGATATCACCTACAAAAAACAGATTCTGCTGATCATTCTTGATCTTGGCATGGTGGCCTTTGCATATTACCTTGCTTATCGCCTGCGGTTCGGATCCAATGAGTTCCCGCTATATTTCCAAATATTTCTCGATTCGCTGCCTGTAATCATCGCCGGCAAACTGGCCGCATTTTTTTTCACAGGGGTCTACAGAGCCATGTGGGGCTATATGAGTTCCAGCGATGTTTTCGTTTATATCAAGGCTTCATTGTTGGCGACATTGCTCAGCATCGTGGCTGTTACTTTTTTCTACAGATTTCACAATTATTCAAAAGGCGTTTTTCTCATCGACTGGCTCCTGACCACAGGTTATCTTTTGGGCAGCCGGGGATCGTTTAAACTGTTTCTCGACAGCATTAAAAAAAAGACGCTGACCGGCGCGCGGATACTGATATACGGTGCCGGCAGGGGAGGGGAGATTCTGCTGCGCGAAATTCTAAACAACAAATCACTGAACCTCAACCCGGTTGGATTCGTCGATGACGATGCCAACAAAAAAGGGAAAAAACTGCAGGGATACCCCATCTGGGGCGGATTCAAAAGTGCTGAATATCTTTGCCGTAAACACCGCGTGGAAGGTGTGCTTTTAAGCTTTAAAATCAATGATTCAGAGCAGATGGATCGTATTAGAGATTTTTGCAGCAGCAACAATCTATTCCTGAAGGGTTTTTCTATTGATGTTGTCGACCTGTGATGGGGTTGGCGGAAGACCAGAAGGTGAGAAGGTGGGAGTATGGTCACCGCCCACCGCTATATTGCGGTCTGAACTTCCAACCTTCTAGTCTTCTTACCTTCTGGTTTTCTTTGCGTCCCTCGCGCCTTTGCGTGAGTTATCTCATCGGGCAGGTCCGTAGGCTGATACGGGAGCAGGTCGATGTCTGAGGACCCGAAGGGAACGGACAAACGGTTAAATTTTACTATAGAATATTTCATGCATATATGATAAATTCACAACATGGAATTTATTGAAAGATATTTGCCGAACTGGAGCCTTGAAAGGGAGGTCCTCTACCCAAAGATGATCTTCATCGCAGGGCCGCGACAGTCAGGCAAGACCACCTTAATCGAAAAGTTTCTGGCATCCCGGCATTGTTCAGATCTTTTTTTCAACTGGGACACTCCGGATGTAAGAAAACGCTATCATGAAGACCCTACCTTTTTTGAATCTGCAGCCAGACTCACAAAGAGGAAAGGCCCCGAAACATGGATTGGGTTCGACGAAATCCACAAACGCACGCAATGGAAAAATATTCTCAAAGGGTATGTCGACCAATATGGAAAAGAATTCAGATTTGCGGTTACAGGGAGTGCGCGGCTGGATCTTTTTAGAGCATCAGGCGACGCACTCATCGGAAGATATTTTCTTTTTCACCTGTTTCCGTTTTCATTCACTGAAATGGCCGGCGTCCCTTATCGGGATTTAACTGCCTGGCATGATCTTTTAAAAACAGAAGACTGGGCAAAAGCTATCGAGCATGCATCTACCATCGCTCCGTTGCCATTTGATTTATGGAAACAGATGTACGACTTCGGTCCTTTTCCAGAGCCTCTGCTCAAAGGCGACAAATCTTTTTCTAATTTGTGGCATCAGGAATATTTGACGTTATATCTCAGAGAGGAACTGCGTGATCTTACAAGAATTTCAGACATAGACGGTGTAGAGTCCCTGGTTCGGATTTTGCCTAAACGCATCGGCAGTATTCTGTCATTGAACAGCCTGAAACAGGATCTGCAGGTATCCCATGGCACGGTCAAGGGCTGGATCGAATCGCTACGAAAGCTTTATCTCCTTTTTTCAATACCGCCCTGGCAGAGAAAAATTCACAAAAGCATTAAAAAGGAAAAAAAATATTATTTTTTCGACTGGTTTAACGTACCGGAAACAGATGAAGGCCCACGGTTTGAAAACATGGTGGCCGTGGGCTTGAAGCACCTGTGCAACTGTCTGAGGGAAAACGGGGCCGGGGATTACAATCTCTATTTCGTCCGGGATCTTGCCAAACGCGAGGTCGACTTTCTGATTGCAAGGGCTGAAAAACCGGTCACGCTGATTGAAGCTAAAAACAGCAGTCTTAAAATTTCCGGATATACGCTTAATATAGCCAAAAAAATGGGCGATATTCCCGTGTTACAGTTGGTGAATGTTGCGGGTGTTCTAAAAAAGTTAAATCCCAATGCCTGGATCATGTCGGCACCGCACTTTTTTGCCGCATTTCCGTAGTGAGCGGCGGTCTGATGCGCCGAAGGTAAGACGGTGAGCGGATTTTGCTTCCATCGGCACCTATTTTTTCAATGGAGAAGCCCTTGCGTCTCGTCCATCAGTAGCTGCCGTCATCTGGCTGAGCACGACGTTCCTGTTTGCGGTAGGACTGCTGGATGATTTTGTAAATATCAAACCCCAAACCAAGCTGATGGGGCAGATTCTGGTCGCGGCCTTTGTCACGTTCCTGGGATTTCGCCTG
>Ga0164313_10002862_pt1 | contig 15365 bp, 9 predicted proteins | sample GuaBasSedimGuay4_FD_113735 | JGI IMG/M metagenome (GOLD analysis project Ga0164313, IMG submission 113735) | Subseafloor sediment microbial communities from Guaymas Basin, Gulf of California, Mexico - Guay4, Core 4569-4, 0-3 cm | ecosystem: Environmental > Aquatic > Marine > Hydrothermal vents >... | reverse complement strand
GACATGGATATCGTGGTTGGCGACGAAGACGGACGCGTCGCTCTGATCGAACACACCGGGAAAACTGACGCAGACGGCGTGCCTCTTTTTCTTCCGCCCCAATTTTTTCAGCAGGAAGCCGGCGACCTGAAATTCGGCGCCCTGATCACACCCGTGAGCGTCGACTGGGACGGGGACGGAGATGAAGATCTGCTCTGTGGCAATACCTCCGGAAACATCGCCTTCATCGAAAACCTCGACGGTGGCGACCCCCCGAAATGGGCTCGACCAATATTGCTCGAAGCCGCCCGTGTGACGATCCACTTCCAGGCGGGTCCCAAGGGATCCATCCAGGGGCCCTGCGAAGCGAAATGGGGGTACACCACTTTCAGCGTTGCCGACTGGAATCATGACGGACTCCTCGATCTCATCGTAAACTCGATCTGGGGTAAGGTTGTCTGGTTCGAAAACACCGGCACGAAGACGAATCCCCGGCTCGCCGCCGCTCGACCGGTCGAGGTGGAGTGGGAGGGCATGCCGCCTAAACCCGCCTGGAACTGGTGGGATCCCGAATCGAAGGAACTCACCACGCAGTGGCGTACCACCCCGGTCGCCGTTGACTGGAACGAGGACGGGCTCACCGACCTCGTCATGCTCGATCACGAAGGATACCTCGCCCTCTTCCAACGGGAACGCCGCGACGGCGGCCGCATCGTACTCCTGCCCGGTCGGCGTGTATTCTCCGGGGGCGTTTACGACCGGGACGGAAAACAGATCGGTGGGTCAACCGATCCCCTCCGCCTGAACAACGGTATTGCCGGAAAAAGCGGCCGCAGAAAACTCTGCATTGTTGACTGGGACGGCGATGGCCGGCGCGACCTTCTCATCAACTCGAGAAACACCGATCTTCACCGTAACGTCGGCGAGTCGGGCGGCGTCACCGCCTTCGAAGAAGCCCGGCCTCTCGCCAGGCGACGCCTCGCCGGCCACACCACCAGCCCGACCACCGTCGACTGGGACCGCGACGGCGTCCGCGACCTCCTCATCGGTGCCGAGGACGGGCGATTTTATTTCATGAAGAACGATTCACCGGTGAGGTCCCATTAGCCGGACCCGAACTGGTCCCCATTGCAACCGGGCAATTGTGGCTTCCGGCATTTTCTCTTGCCGGCAAAGCCATGACGCACTGCCGTCCGGGATTGGTTGTCGACTTCGCGCGTAACCAATGGGAAAAACCAGCATGACGAGTTTTCTGCGACAGCTGTGTCTGATCGGAGTCATTGCGACTCTGTCCGGCTGCGCAAGCGTCGACTTCGATGCTCCCAAGACCGCGACCTACGCGCTCACCGATACGGATGATACTTTTCTCGGGAAGTTGATCGAAGGGCGTGCCGAGGAGCATCCGGGAGAAGCCGGTTTTTTTCCGGTGTCCGATGGGATCGATGCGCTTGCCTTACGCTTGCTGATGGCGGAAAGAGCAGAACGCACGATTGACGCGCAATACTACCTGATCACCAATGACGTCGTCGGTTTTGCTTTCTTCGATTTCCTCCTGCGGGCTGCGGATCGCGGGGTGCGGGTGCGCCTGCTGCTCGATGATATTCAGACCAAGGGTTACGATGCGGGTATGGCCGCTCTTGATTCCCATCCCAATTTCGAAGTCCGTATATTTAACCCGTTCGCACAGCGCTCTGCGCGGTTTCTGGACGGGGTGACCAGTTTCTCCAGGGTCAACCGTCGGATGCACAACAAATCGTTTACGGCAGACAATCAGATCACCTTGATTGGTGGCCGCAATATCGCCGATGAATATTTCGGTGCCAGTGCAGATGTCAGATTCGGTGACCTGGATGTCCTGGGTATCGGACCCATTGTGGGTGAGGTTTCCGACATGTTCGACCTCTATTGGAACTATGTTGCCGCAGTGCCTATTCCCGCCTTTGCGAAAATGCCCGAGGATCCGGCTGCGGCGTTATTGGCTCTGCGGGAGAGAATCGAACAGAACCGTCAGGAGATTTTGGGCACGCCCTATGCCGCGGCGGTTGAAAAGCGGGTGAGAGACTATATCCGTGAGGACGAGAATAGTTTCACCTGGGCTCCTTATGTTCTGGCTTACGATTCGCCCGACAAATCCCAGAAGAAACTGGCTGATACGGCCGCGTCGATTCGAACGCCGCTGATCGAGTCGCTATCCGGCGCGCAGAAGGAGGTCCTGATAGTATCCCCCTATTTTGTACCGCGCAAGACGGGGATCGAGGCATTCGTCGAAGTCCAGAAACGCGGCGTCGACATTACCATCGTGACAAATTCATTGGCGGCAAACAACCATACAACCGTTCACGGTGGTTATGCACACTCGCGCAAGCCACTTCTGAAGGAAGGAATCAGGATCTATGAGGTAAGGGGCGATGCCGCGGTAAGTGGCTCGGAGATCACCTCCGATGGTGATTCCGGTCGAGCGACCTTGCACACCAAGGCGTTTGCTGTCGATCGCCGTCAATTATTCATCGGGTCATTCAACTTCGATCCTCGATCCGCCTACATCAATACCGAGCTTGGCGTGATCATCGATTCACCTGAGTTAACCGCGCCCCTAGTCGCCAGATTAGATGAATTGGGGCCAACCCAGGCTTATGAAGTTGTCCTGAATGAGAAGGGCCAACTCCGGTGGCGGGGGATCGAAAATGGGCAGGAGGTCATTTATGACAAAGAACCTCAGACCAGTTGGTGGACTCGCTTTGTTGCCAGTTTCATGACAATTCTGCCGATCAAGGGGCAGCTCTGAATCGCACCCAATTCTTGTCGAGCTGACATCCTCGAATCAATCAAGGTAACCCACAGTAATATGAACCCACTTCCTTTGACCATCGGTTCCCCGTTATCCTGTCCGTCAGTCCGCATTCCCGGTCTTTCCTGCCATGTCCGCGCCCCGTTCATTGCCTTTCTGGCAACGGCGATTGCGGTGATATCGGCTGAATCCACGGAGTCCTGGGTCGAGGAAACCTTTGAGGATTTTCGTGACGGGACCTTTCTTGACGGGGGGAGCAATCTCTATGTGTCCGCAAAAGGGCGGTTGCAGATCATAAATCGTTGGGACTTCAACAACGACGGGTTTCCGGATATTGTGATGCCCGCCGGCCATGGGCACACGGAAAAGGAGAATACCCGGATTTACCTGAACCGGGGTGAGAATATCGACGGACGATCGCGGATCGATATCCCGGGCAACGGAACGCGCGACGGCGTGGTCGTCGATCTGAATCGCGACGGATTCAACGACCTTGTGGTGGCCAACCATTCCGACAGCCATTTCGCCGAAGTCGATGCGTGGGTATTCTGGGGATCTCCATCCGGCTTCACCGCCGGGAATCGGACCGAGCTTCCGGCCTTCCGGGCAACCTCCGTTACGGCCGGAGACTTTGATGGCGATTCCTGGGTCGATCTCGCTTTTGCCTGCGAATGGAAAGAACGGAAGGGGGACGAAGCGGTCAGCCTGGTTTACTGGAATTCGCCGGAGGGATTTTCTTCCGATAATCGTCTGTCATTGAAATTCGGCGACGGAGAGGTTGTGCGGAAATTCGCTGCCGAAGACCTGGACATGGACGGTACCGACGACCTTGTCGCAACGACGGCGACAGAAACGACCATTTCGCTATCGAGTCGGGATGCCTTGAAGAGACCGGATGCGCGTATCGTTCTCGATCTTGGCGGTGTGGGGGTTTCCGTGGGAAATGTGAACGGGGACGGGTTTCCGGATCTTGTGGTATGCGGAAACGACAGGGTGGTCATCATTCGGGGTTCGGCAGATGGGTTCAAAACGGATGACATCGAGATACTGGAGGTTTCGCAGCCGCGCGATGTGGAATTGGCGGATGTGGATCGGGATGGATTGGACGACATTGTTGTCGCGAACTTTGCGGCGAAGGGCGGGGCCACCTGGACGGATTCCTGCGTGTTCTATGCCCGTTCCAGCGGGTTCTCGCAGGATGCCATGGCCGCCTTGCCGACATTGGGTGCGAGCGCGGTCAGCGTGGGCGATCTGAATGCCGATGGGTTCCCGGAAATCGTTTTCAGCAATTCGAGGTCGACCAATGAGATGGACCTGCTTTCCTACGTCTACTGGAACCGGAAGGGGGCGTTCCAATTTGGAGATCATACCCAGTTGGCCACGCCGGGGACGCTTGGCAACGCCATTGGCGATGTCGATCAGGATGGATTGCCCGATGTCATGTTTTTCAGCGATGAGGGTGGATTCCGCGATGGTCCGACCACCAGCCACGTTTACTGGGGCGATGGCACCCGCAATTTTTCGGCCGAACAGAGGACGGGGTTTGGAACCCATCATATCTTTGGCCACGGCCATGCCGATCTCGATGACGACGGGCAGGTCGATCTCATATTCTGTGAGGACAATTTCAATTCCTATATTGACCACGAACAGAGCGGATTAATCTTCTATTGGGGCAACGGTTCGGGGTTTTCCGGTCCATCGAACCTGACCCTGGACAGTGCCTATGGCGGCGTGCGAATCGCCGACATCAATCGCGATGGTTACCTCGATATTCTCTCCGGCGGTGCCGTGTTTGAGTTGGGCGATCCGGACACGCACGGATTTCCGATCTTCTGGGGCTCGCGGGAGGGTTTTCAACACCAGAATCGGACGGTCATTCCATTGTCGGCTGAACGCATACGGGGACCCTTGCTGATGGATCTGAATCGGGATGGCTGGCTGGATATCGCAGGGCATCTCGACAAGGGCACAGTAACCCTGTGGTGGGGTGGTGAAGTTGGATTCACCGCCGAAAATGTGACCCTCCTGGATCTCGAACGCCCCGACTCCCTCATGTATCTGAAGGCGGCCGATTTCAATAAGGATGGCTGGCTGGATCTCTTCCTGCCGCAGCGGGGTCCTCCGGAGGGAACCGAGGTGTCATCGTTTATCTACTACGGTTCAGAGAACGGTTACGCCAACGATCGTCGCGCGGAAGTCGGTACCTTTGTTCCTTATCAGAACAGCATTGCCGACTTCGATCGGGACGGATGGTTGGACATTTTTGTGACGAGTTACGGAGGTGAAGTCAGTGGCAACCGTCCGTCGCTGATTTATTGGGGAAGTGACGAGGGATTCGGCGTCCGCCCGCGTCTGGAATTGCCGAGCTATGGCTCCTCCGGTTCCGAGACTTTGGATTACGATGGGGACGGGTGGCTCGATATTCTCGTTGCGAACCATCGCCGGTCCGGTTCGACGCTCGATCCTGCCCCACATCGGCACAAAACCGAATCGATGCTTTACTGGGGAGGAAAAGATGGGTTTTCCTCCGGCCAAAGGTGGGAAGTGGAAGCCACCGGTCCGAGCGGATTGAACCTGCGTGACGTCGGGAACAGCTATGATCGCGGTCTGTATGAGGACTATGTTTCTTCGGTCTTCGACATTCCGGAGGGAGTCCGTCCCGACCGTCTGGACTTTTCGGCCGATACCCCTCACGGCACCGGCGTGGAGTTTCAGGTGCGCATGGCCGGGAAGATGCAGGATCTTGCCTCGGTTTCGTGGATTGGCCCCGACGGTCCGGGGTCATGGTACCGTGTCAGTGGAGCCAGGCTTCCGGAAGGGTCCGGGACCTTTCTTCAATACCGCGCCCGGTTGACCACTCCGAATGGAGCCGCCACACCCTACCTCGAGCGCGTCGAGATCTCCTTTTCGAACGAGTAGGCTGTCCTGCCCACGGGGTCATTGCTCATTATCTTGCATGCCAATGCGAGATATGTGCTTTGACCCCCTCGAAGCCAAGTTGACCGGAATTCGTCCTGAAGACCCCTTAACTTAGTGCCATTCAGGCACTCTGATCTACCGGCGGTCTTGCATGGGTGCCGGTTTTGAGGTAGCGGTTTTCCGTGGTCCCCATTTTACTCAGCTGCCATCAGCCGAGATTTGCACGGCTGGCGGTCGTTTTCTGTACATTCATTCCTCTGGTATCGATCGGCATGACAGGTGAAAGCGATAACGTCCACGTGGAGTTGATCGATGATACGGTCCAGGTAACCGTGGACGGCAACTTGTTCACGCAGTACCATCATGATGAGGCTGCCCGCCCCTTCTTCTTTCCCATCCTGCTCGACGGGAGCCTGGCCCTGACCCGGGGGTGGCCGGTCGATCCGGGTCCGAACGACCAGAATGACCATAGGCACCATCGCGGACTCTGGTACACCCATGGGTCAGTCAATGGGCTCGACTTCTGGACCGAGGGAAAGGGCAACCGGATCGTGCAGGAGTCGATTGAACTCGATCGGAGTGTCGGAGGTGTTTTTCGGACCACCAACCGATGGGAGGACTCTGACGGAAATGTGGTTTTCCGGGATCGGCGGACCCATCGCTTTGGGGCTGTGGACGTTGGCGTGATCCTCGATTTTGAGATTGAACTGCTGGCTGGAGATACGGACCTGATCCTGGGGGATACCAAGGAGGGTTCGATGGCCATTCGTCTTGCCCCGACCATGCGGGTCAAGGGATCGGTCGGGCAGGGTCACATCCTCTCCAGCGAAGGCCTCCGTGATGGTGACACCTGGGGCCAGCGTGCGGCATGGGTGGATACAACCGGTCCCGTCGACGGGCAGACGGTGGGGGTCGCGATCTTCGATCATCCCGAAAATCCCCGACACCCGACCTGGTGGCATGTCAGAACCTATGGACTTTTTGCGGCCAACCCGTTCGGGATTCACGATTTTGAAAAGAAACCCGAAGGAACGGGCGATTTTCAGGTCCCGGCCGGAGAATCGGTCCGGTTTCGATATCGTTTTCTATTTCATCACGGTGATCCCATTGCCGCCGATGTCGCCGACCATTTCAGGTCCTATGTGAAAGAAACTTATGAAGAAAAGTGATTCCAATATCTTCCTCGATCGTCGCCAATTTCTGAAGAGGACCGCTTTGGGGGCCGCCGGCCTGGGTGCGATCAACCTGTTCTCAGTTCGCTCATGGTCGCAGGTGATCGGCGCAAATGACACGGTCCGCCTTGCGGTCGTAGGACTCAGAGGCAAGGGCAAGAGCCATGTGAGGAATTTTCGGGAGATTCCCGGTGTCAAGGTGGCGGCGATCTGTGACGTCGATGCCGATATCCTGGCCAAGGCGCGAGCCGGGTTCGAAGAACAAGGCGAATCGGTGAAGACCTTTCTTAACTACCAGACGCTGCTGGAGCAAAAGGACATCGATGCGGTGGTCATCGCCACCCCCAATCACTGGCATACCTTGATGGCGATCTGGGCATTGGAGGCAGGCAAGCATGTCTACGTGGAGAAGCCCATATCGCACAATGTATGGGAGGGTCGGCAACTGGTGCATGCAGCGGCGAATTCGCCTCTGGTCGTGCAGCACGGGAGTCAGAAGCGTTCAGTGCAGGCATTGGCAGATGCGGTCGCCTATATCCGGGCGGGAAATCTTGGCCGGATCAAGGTATCGCGGGGCTTGTGCTATAAGCGTCGCCGGAGCATCGGATGGGTTGACAAACCACAGCCCCTTCCGCCTTCGGTCGACTATAATCTCTGGACGGGGCCGGCCAGACTGGAACCCCTGATGCGTGAACGCCTGCACTACGATTGGCATTGGGTCTGGAATACCGGCAACGGAGACCTGGGCAACCAGGGTATCCATGAGGTTGATATCGCACGGTGGTTCCTCGGCGACCCGGCAATGCCGAAACGGGTTCTCAGTGTCGGCGGTCGTTTTGGCTACGTCGACAACGGGGAGACACCAAACACCCAGGCGATTATGTTCGACTATGAGGAAGCCCCGCTCCTGTTCGAGGTCCGCGGTTTGCCGATCAGTTCTGAGATTGATGGCATGGATAATTACAAGGGCATTCGGGTCGGTGTCGTGGTGGAGTGCGAAGACGGTTACTTCGCCGGCGGAGGCGGGGGAGGCTGGGTCTACACCAACGATGGGGAACGCATTCAGGCCTTCGACGGTGACAAAGGCGCCCTGCATGCCCGGAATTTCATCGATGCCATTCGTGCCGGCGATCCTTCCATGGCCAACGGAAAAGTCGAGAGAGGGCATATTTCGAGCGCCCTCTGCCACCTCGGCAATATCAGCCAACGCCTAGGGTCCGAAAAGGGGATCGACGGGATTGCCGATCGGATCCGCTCAAACGCCGACATGGCGGATGCTTTCGGACGCATGATGGAGCACTGCGCGAACAACCATGTCGACTATGCCGTGACACCCGCCGCTCTCGGCGCTGGGTTGGTACTCGACCGTGCGAATGAGCGGTTCACCGGTGATTTGTCAGACGAGGCCAATAAGCTCATCAGCCGCGAATACCGGCCTGGTTTTGTGGTCCCGGATCTGAGCTAGCCAGAAAATACGGCTGATGTGGAAATCAGCCATCCGAAGGTCAGGGGAACGTGGATTGAGCCGACATCCGGGAGCATGTATCCGATACCCCAATACGCACAAACAAACCGTAGTGCACTACGTATTGTTTGTGCATCGTATCCGAACCAGGTAGGGCGTGGCCGCCGGACGCGCCGTCCCATAGGCTGAGTTTCCCCCGATATGCCTGCCTTCGTCGGCGCGTCCGGCGGCCACGCCCTACCTGGTCCGTCTGCTGTTGCGGGCATCAAAGCTTCGACCAGAGCCCGCGTGATCAACACAGTTGCTACGGTTTGTTTGCTTTTCTCCCGAATCGCAATAGTCTCCACCGTCCGCTACATCCCGGCGTATTGCAAAGTAGCCGGACGTCTCTATTCCACAACCACCTCGATCCGCGGCGGGTGGGCGAAGTCGATCCAGATCCGGTCGATCACCTCCGGGTCGGGTTCTCCATCAAAGACGACAATCCGATAGAAAGCGTGATAGGCCTGATCCACCGCGATCGTGAATGAGCCGAGCTGCGGGGGAGCGTAGCAGAAATAGGGCATGGTCGGGTGGACCCGCAGGGGTTGGGGGGACCGGAAATTCGATGGGTGATCAAGGATGGCCAGGCCGGCTGTTCCCTCGCTGACGGTTCCGCTGATCGCACACCAGCGGCTACGGGTGGCGTTGGCCTTGACCCGATCCCTCACGCCGTCTGCGGTCAGGAACCGGGCATTCTCATCCCCGAGCCAGTCGCGGCGCCCGCGAACGGCGAAACCACCGTATTTGTATTCGGGCAATTCGAGCGAACCGTTGCCCGCGGTCACCTGATTCAGATTCAGGTCGAGAAACCAGACACCGTTGTCCCTCTTATCCGGAGTGTAGGCGCGAACGGTCCAGGTTTCGATCAATACCGGGATGGATTCGCCGGTGGTCAGGTCGGTGAACTGGCTCCGGGCCACGAAACCCGCATCGACCGGGCCTTCCCAGGCATGGTCGAGATACAGCACATCGACTCGTCCCGTCCCACGCTTGAGATTCCAGAAATCCACCTTTCGTCCGTCGAAAACAGTGCGCGTCCAGGCGGAAAAGACCCCGTTCTGGTGAAGGTGGTCGGGTGGAAGCTCGTCGGTGACCGGGTTACCCTTGAGGGTATTCAGGGGATGAATGTAACCGGCTCTTCGATACAGAGGGTCAATTCCGGTGCCCGACAGATTTTGGGGCACGATCCGGTACGCGAACAGATCGGAACCATCGATTGAGAAACGGAGCACATCCTCGTCATAATGCGTGATGAAGTTCAGATCGATACCAGGCGATCCGCCGGTTCGCGGGCCGTAGGTGTAGATGGATGAATCACCCTTCTCCAGGTGTCCGATTCTGAATTCGATTCGGTTGTCGTCGGTCAACTGATGGGGCACGACTGTACCCTGAGGGTCAGTTAGAACCCATTTCGCCGGGCATTCTTTTATCTCTATCGAAATCGGGGTGGCCATGCGATCATGGTCGCCGGCATGCACCCTGATGCTCAAGGGCTCGGGTGGCGCAAGTTCGGCTGCGGACGAAAATCCGCAGAAGGCACCCAGTGAGGCGGTGAGCACTCGGAGAATCCAGCGGGATCGATGGGCTGTTTCTTCCATAACCGGTCGCTATCATTGGGGGGTTGATTTTTTGCGGCGTCCCGCGTGCAGGACGAGGGCCAGAGCGATCAGGATCACCAGGCTGGTGATTCCAACCCAGCGGGTCTTGGCCCAAATGCCGGAAAGGCTCCCGATGGTGGCGAGACCGATGGACAGGGCCATGAGTGAGTTCCAACGCCACCGACGCGGTCCTGTCGGGCGCTCGTTTCCAAGCGCCTTCCGGCTGTTCATCAAAAGGAAGAAGCTGACATAGGCGATCGGCAGGAGGCACATGCCAAAGACGGAGGTGGGCACTGCCAACCAGAAGGCGGCCTTGCTCCAGAGGAAGGGTCCAAGGATTCCGACCAGGGGCATCAGAGTCCCCATCTTGAAAACAATTCCGTTCTTGGGCGCCCCGAACGCTTCGCTGATGGCAAATCCGTTCATCAGCATCAGGATCACGATGGTCGACAGGGTCATGGCGAGGACACCGAATCCAAAGACGAACTGGCTGAACACCGTGCCGGTCAATGGCGTCAGTGCGTTGGCCAGATCAAAGGCATCGCGTTTGGCCAGCATGGCGGCTGCCTGCCGTTCGGGAAGGGGCAGGGTCTCTGCGGACATCTCGGCCGGAGCCGTGTCGACCCTGGCCTGGATCAGGCGGTTATACGATCCTTGTATGTGGGCGGGTGCGACCATGGCCTGACCGTACTCGTCCATTTCTCCCAGCAAACCCGGAGCCGGCCGGGCGTGAAACTGCGAAGATGCGGCGATGACCACACAGCTCGTCGCAATAGTGAAAGGGATGAGGAGGCCCGTTGAGAGGTCGAAGGATGCCAAGCCCCGGAATCCCCGGGTCCAGCCTTTGGCCAGGAGTATATAGGGCATCAGAAACGTCATGTTGATGCCGACCGCGGTCCCCACGGTTGCGATCATGACGTCCCGCTGTTGATCGAGGATCATTTCGGTCCAGAAGGATCGGGCGGACGGATCCATTTGGCTCAGGATGGTCTCGTAGCCGGGCGCAGGGGTCGTGAAGAGATTCGCGTTTGGCAGGTAGCCCTTGAAGACCTGGGCCCAGGAAATCACGTCACCGGCCATGGTCAGGCGAACGACCACACCTACAAAACAGAGCACGATCACGGCGACGATGCCTTTCAGGATTGTTTCAAACAGCCGGACACCCTTGCTTCCCTCGCCATATTTCCAGACCACCGATACGGCGATGACGGCCATGGCGAGACCGACGATGAGTTTTCCCCAGAAAGCCGGCATGGCTTCGGCTCCGAAAACGGATGGCATCAGATTCTGCCGAACGGCAGCGCCCCCGAGGCTGAACTGGGGCATCGACCAGACCAGGTTGGCAATCACGGTTGCAGCCAGCCAGGCCCAGGCGAGGATCGGGCTGATATGCTTGCGAACGGTCTGGAAGGGAGGTTCACCCGTGGAAAGGGTGACGTAGCTGATCGCGCTGAGCATGATGATGCCGAAGATCATGGCCAGGGGCTGGAGCCAGAGCATGCTGGTGCCGGCGAGGATACCAAGGTAGAGGCTGCCGGCGAGGGAACCACCGCCGAGAGTGACGGCACTCTGCAACCAGCCGGGACCGGTGAGGCCGAGGTAAACTCTGACCGTCGCGAACTTGCCCCGGGCTTTCGCTTCGTTAATCGATTGCAGGTCTTTCTGAACTTCAGGATTCATGAGCTCTGGGAAAATAGTTACTCGCGCAGAGACGCTGAGGCGCAGAGATGATCAGGGCTCCGGATGGCTGATTTTCACTCTCTGCGCGAGCAAAAGAATTCCCATCTCCCATCAGCCCTGTTGTTGGCCGGAATCATATTTCGCCATGATCGGTGACCAGGCGTCCACGGCCCTGGCGGCTTCGGATTCCGTCCAGACCGCGTGCTGCACGGACGCCGGGATGGCCATGACTTCGCCGGGACCGACGCGATGAATGACCTGCCCGACCTGGAAAAACAGGACCCCGGAAATCACCATGGTGATCTGCTCGCTTTCGTGACTATGGGTTTCAAAACGGCTGTTCGGTTCCACCTCAAAACAGGTGAGCATGGTATGCTTGAGGCTGACCGCCCACAGCCTGGCGCCCGGAACGGTCGGTTGCATCTGCAACAGGTCATTGGTCGCGTGAATGGGTTCTTTCCTGATGTCGCGCATCATGCAGACCGCATTGTGCGGACAGAGTTTCTCAAACTCTTCGGTATCGCGGATCGCCTCCGGAATCCGGTTTTTTTCGACCACCCTGTATCCGGTCGGAGCGAAAAAGGCTTCGGCCGAAGTGGTGAGGAGGTAGAGTCGCTCGATTCCGAGGAGTCTGGCGGCATTCACAATCTTTGAGCTGAGGGCCGTCCCCAGTTTGTGCCCCTGGTGGTCTCCGGCGACAACCAGCGATCGCATCAAGCCGTTGCGACCCTTTGGTTCGAGGGCGATCGCACCAATGATCTGACCTTGTGTTTCGGCGACGAGGCAATGGGCGAGGGCCTCTTTGATTCCCTCCGTGGGCAGATCGTTATTACGGAGAAGATCCTCAATCGCAGAAAGGTCGCCCGAATTGGCATGTCTGAATTGGATTTCTCTGGAACTCATTTCATTCGACATGGGGGATGCTGCGCGTGGCCGGGTATGATTCTTCGATCGAAGCAGGGCAGGGGAAGTCTGCCGTTTCTGTCCGGAAAGTCGATCTCTTCAATCGTAAGGGGCTTCGAGGACCCTCGACCCCCTCATCCATGCCCCCTTTTCAGTGGGATGGACAGGCGTCGTTCGTCCGGATTGCCCTGGATATAGGTGAGAGCGGTCGGGTGTCGGCGGTCGGTAAAATCCCGACCGTGGCGGGCGGCACCGTGCAGGCTGGTATCGGGCTGCCAGAGGTCGGAGGGCAATTGAATCACCTCGACGTCGATACGGTCGTCGAATACCGCGAAATGGATGATGTCGTGCGGAAAGGAGGCCGGACCTGAGGCAACCAGATGATGGATGCCTTTTTGCACGGTGCACCCGGTGATATGAATGTGCCCGCTGAGCACGGCCAGAACGGAGTCGGCCTCGGATTCAATCGCCTCGAGAATCTCGGGCTCGAGGCACTTGTAGGAATAGTGGTCCATACTGGCGGCCAGCACGGACTCATCTCGGACACAGGCCAGGGGCAGGTGACAGGCGATTATCTTGGGTTGGTTGCGGTGCCGGTCGAGCAGGCGTTGCAGATTTGCGGATCGCTTCTTACGGACGGAGGGCAGGAGATTATCACCAGTCCCCGCGTTGTTGAACACGATGAAGGCGATGCCCTCGCGTTCGAAACTGTAGTGATCGGGGACTCCGTAGGCCTCCCTGAAGGATCGTTCCCCTTCCGGGTCGCCTTCGGCTTGCTTGATCTCATGGTTCCCAATTGCCGGGAACACTTCCATCGGCAGTTCCTTGAGAGCGGCGGCCATGGTCGGGCACTCCCTCCCGAGGGCTTCGAGCGAACCGCCATGCACCATGTCACCGACCGCCAGGACGAAATCAACCGGGGGCAGGCGGCCGGGCTTCCGGAGGGCTTCCAACAACCAGCCGGCCCGACCATTGGCGCCATTGAAGGAATGGCCCTCACGTTCATGCCGGAAATCCCGGAAATGGAGATCGTTGATCTGGAGGAATCGCAGCCGCGGTTGTTCGCTCATCGGAGACCACATTGAACGGGTTTTCTCTTCCGGCACAACGGCAGATTGGGCCTTTCGGAATGCCTCCTCAGGATTCTGTCAGTTCAGTTCACGCACCTTGATGCTTCGAAACGAAACCTGGTCGCCGTGATCCTGAAGCAGAATGGAGGTTTCGCAGCCGGAGGCGAAACCCTCGATGTCGGCGTATTTGCTGCGGGCGACCAGGGCCTGGAATAGCGGTGATCCGCGCTCGAATTCGACCACCTTGAATCCATTGAGCCAATGTTCCACCTGTTGACTCGAATGGACCACGATACGGGCGTGGTGCCAGACCTCGGCTTCCCTCGGCACCTCGCGAGTTGCCACGACCCCCCTGGAGGGAATCAGGTCGTAGAGGGAAGCGAGCGTGCGGTTGCCGGCGGCGCCTTTTTCGGCGTCGGGATGTCCTTCATCGTCCAGCAGCTGATATTCCAGCCCGGTTCCCTGGTGATCGTCGCCGGATGACTCGACCAGGAAGTATTTGATTCCGCTGTTCCCTCCTTTTTCGACCCTGAACTCGGTTTGGAACTCAAAGGCGGAAAATCGTTCATCGGTCACCAGATCGATCCTCTCGGCTTGGTTGGCGCCGCCGACGGTCAATGCTCCGTTGACAATGGTCCATCCTGAAGTCGGGTAGGCATCGCTGTTGGCCCCGCGCCATCCATCGCTCGTCCTGCCATCCCAGAGCAAACGCCATCCCTGCGCAATCTCCGCCGCCGACAGCGAATTTACCATTGTGTTCCGGATGAAGAATCCCGGGTTTGGAGTCGGTTCCATGACGTCGGTGCGGACGCGCAGGTTTCGCCAGTGAATGCGTCGGCCGGTTGCGTCGGCTGCCTTGATTGAATGTACCTGCAGGGCGATGAACCCCTCGGCGGTTTCTGAGTCGATCAGATGAGCGGCGGGGATGCCGTTGACCCAGGTGCGAATCGAGGAACCCACACATTCGATTCGAAGGTGGGTCCACCGGCCGGGCAGGTAGGCCGATTTTGACGGTGGGTTCAGTTCGAGCGGGTAGAGCCAGCCGCGGCGGGCTTCGTCGTAGATGCCCCCGGTCCAGGAACGGGCCGTTTTATCGTCGATTTCACATTGGTAGCCATGAACGCGACCATCGCGATAATCCGGTGTGGAGAGACTGCGGAACTGGACGCCCGAGTTGATCGAACCTTCCACCTTGACTTCGCACTCGAAGACGAAGTCACCATAGACTGCATCGGTGGCCAGAAAACTATTGGGCGTGTCGGCGATCGCCGTGCCGACGATGGCGTCGTCGACGACCGTGTAAGGAGCCCTGCCGTTCAGTTGGTGCCAGCCGGTCAGATCGATGCCATTGAAGAGAGGTGTCCAGTCAGCTTGTGTGGTCGGCGCGGAAGCAAGCCCGAAGCAGGCGAAAAGAAGAGGTGTCGCTTTCATGATGTCATGGATGCTGGATGTTGACGGTTGAAATCAACGGTTGCCCGGAAGCGGGATGGTGAAGCGCCGTTCATCGGGATTGCCGCAGATGTAGGCGAGCGGGGTCTGGTGTTGGCTGTCGGTGAAGTCCCGTCCGTGTCGGAAGGCTCCGTGAATATTGGTTTCGGGCACCCAGAGATTGGAGGGCAGTTGAATCACCTCGACGTCGATCCGATCTTCGAAAACAGAGAAGTGAACAATGTCGTGCGGAAAGGAGGCCGGACCCGAAGCAATGAGGTGGTGGATGCCTTTCCGGACAACGCAACCGGTTATGTG
>Ga0164313_10002861_pt1 | contig 15365 bp, 9 predicted proteins | sample GuaBasSedimGuay4_FD_113735 | JGI IMG/M metagenome (GOLD analysis project Ga0164313, IMG submission 113735) | Subseafloor sediment microbial communities from Guaymas Basin, Gulf of California, Mexico - Guay4, Core 4569-4, 0-3 cm | ecosystem: Environmental > Aquatic > Marine > Hydrothermal vents >... | reverse complement strand
ACGGGGCATGGTCTATCCGCCCGAGTACGGCCCGCTGGCGGCGGTCACACCCGGCACACCGGGCGGGCTCATGGTCATGCTTGCCGAATTCGGCAAGCTGAGCCTCGCCGAGGTTCTGGCACCCGCCATGGAGATGGCCGAGGGCTATCCCATCGAAAAGTCTCAAGCCGACAACATGGAACGCCGTCGCGAGGTCCTCTCTCGGTGGTCGTCGTCGGTTGATGTCTTCCTCCCCCACCTCGATGAGGAGAACAGCGATCAGCGAGCCGCACCGGTGGCGGGTGAAATCTTCCGCCAGGCGGATCTGCTCGCGAGCCTGGCCAAGCTCGTCGAAACAGAGGCCGAGGCCCTGAAGGCCGGCAAGAGCCGCAAGGATTCGATCTACGCGGCATATGACCGGTTCTATCGCGGCGACATCGCCGAAGAGATCGTCCGTTCATCCAAGGAGAACGGTGGCCTCTTCACCATGGAGGATCTGGATCAGTGGCAGGTTCACATCGAGGAGCCCGTATCAATCAACTACAAGGGCATCGATGTCTACAAGCTCACGACCTGGGTCCAGGGCCCAGCCCTGCTGCAGGCGCTCAACATCCTCGAGGCGATCGATCTCAAAGGGATGGGCTACAACAGCGCGCGCTATATCCACACCGTCTACCAGGCCATGAACCTCGCCTTCGCCGACCGGGATTTCTACTACGGCGACCCCTACGTGCCGCCCGTCGAACCCATCGAAGGACTGTTGTCGAAGGAATATGCAGAGCAGCGCCGAGAAACAATGAACCCGGAGAAGAACGATCCCGATGTCCACCCCGGTGACCCCTATCCCTTTCAGGGTGAGAAGAACCCGTATCTCCACTTCCTGAAGAACTGGAGCCCGATCCCGCCGACCGCCGATTCAGACGGTGTCGACGGTTTCCAGCAGGCGAACCTGATGACCGATGCGGAAGCATTCGTCGCGGGAACGACCTCGATCCAGGCGGCCGATGCCGAAGGGTGGGTCGTGTCGGTCACACCCAGCGGTGGCTGGATCCCCGCCTACATCGCCGGCAGCACCGGGATCGGTCTCTCCCAACGGATGCAGAGCTTTGTCCTCACCGACGCCATGAACCCGTTCAACGTGGTGCAGCCGGGTCAGCGGCCGCGGGCGACGCTGACACCGAGTATCGCCATCAAGGACGGCAAGCCTCTGATGGCTTTCTCGGTCCAGGGCGGCGACACCCAGGAACAGAACCTGTTGCAGTTCTTCCTCAACGTGGTCGAGTTCGACATGAATGTGCAGCAGGCCGCCGAGGCGCACAACATCACCAGCTACCAGATGCAGAGCTCATTCGGCGCCCACAAGGCCGAACCCGGGCGTTTGCAGGTGACACCCAAGGTCTCGGAGTGGACCCGAACCGAGCTCGGTCGGATGGGGTATTCGGTGGAAACCGTCGAGCGCACCTACAGCCCCATCACCGCCATCACCTTCGATCCCGAAACCGGAACCATGTGGGGCGGCGCCAGCGACTATGGCGAGGACTACGGGGTGGCCTGGTAACGAGGACCGAAGCCCGGAGCGATCACGGGGTCACATCGCTCCAGGCGGAAGTATCGCCGTTTTCGAAGCCATCCCTGAAGAGCACTCCCTCCTGACCGGCGAATTTCAGACGACCCTCGTTGTTGAGGTCGTCGTACTCGTTGTACGCAATGACCGCGAATCCATTGGGATCAACGGCCACGGCGGCGAAATCGGCTTCATACAGATTGCCGGCCCCTCCGCCCTGGGTTGCGTCGTCGATAGTCGTGCACTGCCAGCTGTGGCCGAGGCTCCCGATCGGGCCGCAGTTCCCGGCAGAAATTCCATGCGCGAGGACCGGCCGCGCGACGTTGAGAACCGAAGTGCCCGTGGGGTCGGATGCGTCCTCGTAGGCGATGATGGGGTATCCCTGGAGATCCACGGCAATCGATATACCGACTTGGCTCTGGCCGTCCCCGATGGTGTCCAGAATGTCGCATTGGTATTGAGATTCGGCACCACCGAATCCGCAATTGCCGGCCGATCCAACATATCTTGCGTAACTCAGTTCTCCGCTGGGAGGGTGGTAATAGGCCATGTGTGGATGGTTCGATTGATCGATAGCCAACGAGACTGTCCCACCTGCGAGCGTATCAACCCACACGCAGGGCCAGCTCCCTGCGTTTTCTACGCAAATAGTCAGGATGCCGGAAAACGAATCCGAGAAAACAACAGCGGGTGTTTCTGAGGTCGTCAGGTCCAGAGAAATAAACATATCGGCTGAACTCGCGGACGCGACTGGATCGCACTGCCACTTGCCGGCCGCTGCAGAGAGCCCACAGTTTCCGCCGCTGGCCACGGGGTGTGCATAGAACACTCCGCGGGAGCTCGGACCAATGACGGTGTAGGCGACGTGCACCACCCCAAGAATATCGAATTTCAGCGACGCATATCGCCCGACCCCAAAGAGATTGCCGAGGAGGCCTTCAATATCGATGGTGGAAATCTTCCAACCAAAGGGATGAGCAACAGACCAGATCGCGACCTTGAGGGCATCATTCGTCGCATCGTAGTAGGCGATCGCGATCTTTTTTTCACCCGTAATGGTGCTATGAGAACAGTCGATGGAGCTGAACTGCCCCACATCGCCTTCGGTATCGACCGCCTCGCAGTACCACTTGTTGTCCGGGCCGCAATTGCCGGCAGTGTCGTGGGGGTAGATGAGACGGAGATCCCCGTTTGTCTCGTCGTAATAGCTGATATAGGGCTTGCCGTTGGCCGGGTGGTATGCGATCGAGGTGTGTTTGCCCACATCCCCGCCGGTGATGCCCGCTATGGCTTCAAAGGACCAAGGTGAATTGGCCGGAAAATCGGCCTCGACGACGCTCGCACCGGCCGTCAGTATCAGGGTTCCCAGGACAAGTACGAGTTGGATGCTACGGATTCGGGTCATCGGTGGCTCCTTTTGCAACGGTTGTATTCCCTTACAGAACGAATTCTACCCTGCAGCCGGGGCGATGGGTAGAGCATGAACATGCGTTTCCGGGTTCCGAACCCCTGCGACACGACCACTCGGGATTCAGTGGAATCTCAAATATGGGAGACATCATGAAAGTCGAGCTCACAACGACACTCGACGCAAACGGCTATGCGGAGCGCCCCACCGGATGGGGTCCGGGCAGATTCACGTTGCCGAGTCACTGGGACGACTGAGGAAGCTTCTCAGACAACGCACCGGTTTTCGGGAACAGGGGTCGTGGGACCCGGGTTGAGCTCCGCGCTCTGCGACGCTACGATTGGCCAGTCGATTCATCGCTCGAAAACCTGGAGGATCCACATGCGCCGTTCCGTTGCTGCCGCTCTGTTGGTGTTGTTCATTGCGTCCGTCGCCCACGCGGACCTCGACAAGTTGCTGCAGAAGGCCATCGATCGGGCGGCCAAGACCGCAACCGGCAGCAAAGACGCCCGCGAGCGCCGAGAGGCCGTCCGGGATCTGGCGAACTGGGAGGTCCCGGAGGTGGTTCCACCCTTGATCGCGGCCCTCGAAGATCCGGATCCATCCGTCCGGCGCCTCGCGGCCGACTCGCTCTGGCGGGTCTCCGAAGTCGCCGCTCCGGCCGAGGACGCTCTCCGTGGGGTTCTGAACGACCCATCCCCCGGGGTCCGGGTGCGGGCCGCCGCGGCCCTCGAGTCTCTGGGTGTCCCTGAGGCCGAACTGGTGGCGGCACGGGAGGTCGGTCTCGGGGCCGAACTCCTTCGCGATCGGATCCTCGCCGCTCGCGATCTCGTTGGTTTTGTCCCGGCCGAACTCTTGGTACCCCCGGTGGTCGATGTCGCGGCCGCCGAGTCGGACACCTCGGCGATGGCCCTCGGCAAGAAGTACCTGAGCCCCGTGGACATCCTCGAGCGCATGGTCCGACGGGAAGATCTCAGCTATGTCGCGCCGGTGATGGGTGCCATTTCAGGCGGGAACCCAGGGAGCCGCTGGCTCTTCAAGGGCCTTACCGACCTCGACCCGAAACCCGAGGGATGGACCGCAGCGTTGATTGCACAACTCGGTTCGCCGCGGATCGACGATCGCGATGTCGCGCTCGATCTCCTGAGGTATCTGACGACCCAGGAGGACGGTGTCGAGGATTGGATCGCCCCGGTGACCGCTGCCCTCGACGACCCTGAGACGCGGAACTCGGCCCTGTGGGCCCTTGGTGCGGCGGGTGGATATGCCGCTTCGGCAGCACCACGGATCGCCGAGGTGGCCGCATCCGATCCGTCGGAGAACATCCGAAAACGCGCCGCCGAGACCATCGGGAAGATCGGTGAACGAAGTCAGGCATTTCCCTCGGAGACCCTGCGTGCGGTGGCCGAAGCCACGCTCTCGACGATGACGGCCCAGGCGGTGGGAGACCCCGACGCCGATGCGAGGGGGGCCGCGCTCTCTACTCTCGACATGCTCTGGGTCTCGTCTGATGAGGTTCTTCCGACGTACCTCGCGGTTGCCAAAAACGACCCGGATTCTTCCAACCGGTTCGGAGCGATCCGGCGGATCCGCGATCTCGGGACCGACGCGGCCTCGGCGGCGGACGATCTCGCGGCCATCGCCGAGACCGACCCGGAGAGCCGCAAGATCACCGAGCAGGCCCTTCTGGCCATCGGAAAAGACGCGCCTGACTTTGACCCGACCATCACGACCGCCGGTGGCGAGGGAGCCGGAGAAGGAGCAAAGAGCTCCGGCGCTGCGCTGGCGGCGCTCCGCTCGGCGGGGGTCGATTTTGGTCCCCAGCAGATGTGGCGGGCCCTCTCCGATCTCGAAGTCGAAACCGCGACCCTCCTCCTCGATGCCGGGATCGATCCCAACGAGCGCCTCGATGATGTCGGGATGCGCCCGCTACACGCTCTGTATTTCAGTGGTTGCACCGTCATGTCGTACCCATCGCCGGAAGCGGTGACCATCTTGACGGAGTTGCTGCTCGAGCGCGGCGCCGACCCCAACGGTCTCGACGACCGCGGCAACACGGTTCTCAAACTCGCGTCCTCCGGCTGCGACGGGTCCATCGCACGGATTCTCATCAATGCCGGTGCGGACATGTACGCCACAGGCCACTTCGGCATGAACGAGTTCATCATGGCCATCGGGATCAGCGCCTTTTCGGGCAATGATGTTCCGGAGGCATTCTTGGACGCCGGCTTTCGGATGTCGGACGACGAGACCGCGCAATCCCGGAAGAATTACGCCGACAACCCCCGCATCATCGAGTTCCTGGACCGGGCGACGGCGGACTGAGCCCCCTGCAAGATTCGGCGATTCTGCGGGAGGGGATCAACCACTTCCTTCGCCCCGCTACTGTACGATGAGAACCATAATCATCGTTGAATCCTGATTTTGGTTTTCTTGGAGGTCCCGGATTCTCGTCTTGCACCGGCTTCGAATTGCCCTTGGCCTGATAACAGCAGTCACCATCGCCACACCTCACGCCATCTCGGGAGAGGCTCGCCAGTGGCAGTGGACCGGGGTCGAACGCGTGGTGGCTGTGGGCGATGTTCACGGCGCGTACGACGAGTTGGTGGCCATCCTCGAAGAATCCGACCTTGTGGACGACGAACTCCGGTGGATCGGAGGCGAAACCCACCTGGTGATGCTCGGCGATATCGCCGATCGCGGTCCTCGGCCTCAGGCATGTTTCGATCTGGTCATTCGGCTCCAGCAGGAAGCACTGGCGTCAGGGGGCCGACTGCACTTTCTGCTCGGCAACCACGAGATCATGAACCTGGTTGGCGATCTGCGCTATGTGTCCGCTGAGGATTTCGCGTCGTATGCGGGCATCGAGGACGAGGCCGAGCAGAAGCGGGAAATCAGACGACAGATGCGCTATGCCGAGGCCAACAACCGTGACCCGCGGTTACGAAGGGCACAGATCCGCACCGCGTTTCCCGACGGCTACTTCGCGAGACACTTCGCCTTCTCTCCCACCGGACGCTATGGCCTGTGGATCCTCAACCAGCAGTTCCTCATCGAGATCAACCGCGTCGTCTATGTCCACGGCGGGCTCCCACTCGGCCTCCTCGATCTCGCACCCGACTCCATCAACTCAACGATTCTGGAAAATCTCAAACGCTATCTCAAGGCTGAAGCGTATCTTGTGGAATCGGGGGCTCTGCCTCCTGAAATGGCGTGGAACAAGAGACTCGCCCGCGCTCGAAGACTGACGATCAGAAGCGGGTCACAGAAAGAAGCCGCCGCCGCACAGGCCATGCTCGATCTCAGCAACGAGTGGCCCCTGGGGGTCGACGGACCACTGTGGTATCGGGGAACGGCCCTCCACGCCGATTCAACGGAAGAGGAGATCGTCGGCCGGGTCCTCGACCACCTCGGTGCGACCACGGTCGTGATCGGCCACACCCCAACTCACACCGGTCTGATCTCCACCCGGTTCCAAGGCGCGGTTCTTCGGGCCGACACCGGGATGCTGACCTCCCACTATGGCGGTCGCCCATCGGCCCTCGAACTCCGGGACAACCTGCTCTTCGAGCGTTACCCCGGCCGCCGGCCGAGCCCGCTGAAAGCGCAGCAATGGGCGCGTACAACAGGGATCTTCAGCGACGATGCCGAGATCGAGGCTTTTCTGACCACCGCGACGGTGGCCTCCATCGACGAACTCGGGAGCGGATCCACCCGACCCATGCGGGTCGCACTCGCGGACAACGGGCGCCGGAGCCGCGCCATGTTCAAAACCATTGACACCGACACTTCGACCGCATCCGGCGATTCGCTCCGCCAGGTGAGGGAGAGCTACACCCACGAGGTCGCCGCCTACCGAATCGACCGTCTGCTCGGTCTGGGGATGGTTCCACCGACCGTCCTGCGAACCATCGACGGCGTCGAGGGATCACTCCAATTCTATGTCGAGGGCGCCATCAACGAGGTCAACCGCGCCCAGGAGGATCTCAAGCCCCCGGACGCGGACGCGCTCGACCGGCAGCTCGCCCGGGTCCGGGTCTTCGACTGGCTGATCCTCGACCCCGACCGACCCGACGACAATCTGCTCTACACCACCGACGACTGGCAGGTCCACCTCATCGATCAGAGCCAGGCGTTTGTCCTGCCCGCCCACGGTCACTCGGGCGCACGATCTCAGGTGCCCGAAATGGACGACGAGTTCAAGGCTCGGATCGACGCCGTCAATGAGGAGGCGTTGACCGCGGCAGTCGGCGACCTCCTCCAGTCGGACGAACTCGACGCTCTTCTCGCACAATTTGAAAAGGCGCAGCGACCCTGAGTCCATGACCCGGGTCTGACGACGAGAACTCAACCGCCTCCCCATTCGACACGTCGCTCTTTCGGCGCCGGCAACCCAACGGATGGGCCGATCGCCACGTAACACCTCATGGATTTCCTCGAGAACTGACCACCACCGCCTCTGGTTGGTTTTAACCGCATTCTTGATCCTCGCCCCGCGCTCGGTGAGGATCCGCGGTGGTACACTCGCGAAATCGTATCGACCGGCATGAGGGAGGCAGGAGTGAAGCGTGTCATCGTGATCATCGCCCTTGCGGCAGCTCCGGTTTTCGCGGATGACGTCTACCTACGGGGAGGCGGCCAGATCACCGGCCAGATCATCAAGCAAACGGAAGAGTCCGTGACGGTCGATATCGGTGGCGGGACCATCTCCGCGAAGATGTCGAGTGTTGTTCGCATCGAAAAAAGCACCTCGCCGCTCCAGGAGTATCGGGAGCGAGCTGCGAAGATCCCGGCCGGCGACGTCGACGCGTGGCGCGAGCTTGCACGTTGGGCGAAGACCTACGCTCTCTCGACCCAGGCGCGCGAGGCCTGGCGACATGTGGTCGCCGTTCTGCCGGATGACCAAGAAGCCAACAAAGCCCTCGGCATGGTCGAACTCAACGGGCAGTGGGTCACACAGGAAGAGAGCTACCGCGCCCAGGGGTATGTCCAGTTCGAAGGCAAGTGGATGACCCCGTCGGAGCAACAGTCGATCATTGCGGACCGGCAGGCCCAGCAGGCTCAGGCCGAAGCTGATCGTCAGGCGAACGCGGCCGAAGTCCGGCAGATCGAGTCCCAACAGCAGGCGGAGCAAAAACGTCAGCAAGAAGAACGGGACGAACTGGACGCGAACAACAACTCGTACAACACGGTCTACTGGGGATGGGGTGCGGGACCGCGGACCTGGCACAATCCGGCGGAACAACCGCAACAGTGGCCGCAGAACCCAGCCACACGGGGGCGATGATGAAACGGGAAGCACCCATGACACGCACCTTGAAAGCTCTCCCTCTTCTTTGCGCGTTCTTCGTGGCGTGCACATCTCCCCCTACGGTCAGCGAGGTCGATGAGATCGTCAACTCGAACCTCGCCGCCCGTGGTGGTAAGGAGCAGATCCAAGCGCTGCAGTCGATCCGGACTACCGGGACGGCCACCGCCAGCGGCGGCCGAATCGCACGCGTCGTCCAGGAAATCAAACGGCCCGGCTTCTACCGCCTGGAGTTCTCCTCGCAGGGAACCAAGGCGGTCTTCGCCCATGATGGCGAGATCGGCTGGCAGGTCGCGCCCCGCCAGGGCATCTTCGAGCCTCAGGCCATCGAGCCCGACCGCGACTCCGAAGCCGGGATCGATGAGCGCGACATCGAGGGGCACCTGGTCGGGTGGCGAGAAAAGGGCCACGAGGTCAAACTCGCCGGTCGTGAAACGCTTCCCTCCGGAGAGGCGTTCAAGCTCGAGACCATCCTCGCTGACGGCGGGATTCGCATTGACTTCATCGACGTGGAGTCACGACAGGTCGTCCGCTCGGACAAGGCCGAGACCATCGCGGGTCGTACCGTGCAGATGGAACAAACCTTCGCGGACTTCCGAGAGGTGGACGGACTCTTCTTCCCCCACCTCATCGAGACTCACGTCACCAATCGGCCCGAGACCATCACGATCGTCGTCGAGAAGGTCGAACTCAACCCCGAACTCGACGAAGCGAGATTCAGGATCCCCGAATAGGGGTCGACCTCCAACAAGATGGCCGGTCGATGATTACATCGGCTGCGAACGAATAGTTCCCGGTCACAACTCCTTGTGGCAGACCGCTTCGATGTTGTGACCGTCGGGATCGATGACGAATGCGCCGTAGTAGTGGGGGTGGTAGCCGGTGCGGAGCCCTGGTGGCCCGTTATCCCTCCACTCGGCACGGACCTTGAACACACCTCGCAGTGAAAACCGTCTGGATCGTCTTTCGAGATTTGCGCAGCAAATCCATTAGGAGGGGCGCCGCATAGATTCCGTTGCTCAGCAACGGAATCTATGCGGTGCAGCCTCCTAGATAGAACGCCCGACTCACATCGAAGTTCGCCACCGTGACGATCAGATGATCCAGCATGCTCAATGTTTCCAGGATGCGCTGTTCAAGGGGTCACACGCCTGCCCGGCTGACGGACGTTGCTCGGAGGCGGGACAAAACCGGGACAGCCCTCTACATCGAGGACCTCGAACCCCACCCACCCGTCGGCCGCGATCAGATCACCTCCCGGAGATACCGAGACCCGTTTGGCATCCCCCTTGGTCTCGTGGAAACTGAGTTCCACAGGGACCGTCGGATCGCTCACATCGACGACTCTCACACCGCTTCTGGGTAAGAGAACCGATTTGAGGGTCGAGTCGTAGCGGATGGTCGCGAGATAGACGTGTCCACCCGATGCATCGATGTCGAGGTATTCCTCGGACACCGAACCCGTCGCTTCGAAAGTCCCGGCCAGGGCCGGTGTACTGGGAACACTCAGGTCGTAGATCCACACCTGAGGGTCGCGATAGGGATATCCGTCGAGGTCTCCCTCCGCCAAGAATGCATGGTTGCCGGAGACCGCTATGTGGAGGGGGTGACCCGGCGTTTCGGAGTGTCCGATCTCGGCCGGGGATGATGGATCGCTCACGTCATAGATCCAGAGACCAAACAGATTGCTGGTCCTCGACAGAGCTGCCAGGCTGCCGGAAACGGCAACATCGGTAAACGCACCGTCGATCCAGCCCACCAGTTTCGGGGACGTAGGCGTGCGGACATCAAAAACTCGAGCCCCGGGATAATTCGAGATTGTCGTGATGTACGCGTATCCATCGGCGACGGCGAGACCCGTCGCCGTCTCAAACGGCCAGAATTCGGCCGACACCTCGACCGGACTCACCGGATCCTTGACATCGATGACCCGAAGACTCTCCTCGCTCAAGACAAAGGCAAGACCATCGGAGACGGCGATCTCGGTGGGCACATCGAGGATGCTCAAGGAACCTACCTCGGTGGGAGCCGCCCCCGAATTCAGATCGAGGATCCGCAACGCACAGGGGCTCTGAGGTTGATAGTCGTATGGCCCTGAATACGGACAGTCGACGACATACGTCAGGGAGCCTTCCACAACCGCATCGAGGACGGTTCCAACGGTCTCCACCCGCCCGATCTCGGTGGGTTCCATGGGTTCCGCGACATCGAGGGTCTGCAAACCGCCGGAACCGGCGGCCAGAAAGGCGTGCCCGTCCGTGACTGAAACATCGAATGCGCCCGCCCCCGTGGCGTGGGTGCCTGGAGATACGGCCCACCAAGCTTCGGGCGAATCCGCAGGGAGGACGGTCAGATCCGACCCACAGGCCACATAGAGAGAACCGTAGGACACCGTGAGGCGACCATCACGCCCACCCAAATCGATCGTTGTGACCAGGAAAGGCGTCGCCGGCCAACTGACATCGATCGCAGTGAGGTGTCCGAATCTCGAAAGCCCAAAAACGTAACCGTTGCCCGCTGCGACGCTGTGCGAAGACGCCTTGATCCAGCCGACCCTTTCCGGAAAATCGGGCACTTGGGTGTTGAGAATGAGGATTCCGACCCCGGTCGCCATATAGGCAAAGGGTGGAATCACATCGATGTCCACACCCGCACCCACCTCGCCGACGTCTCGGGACGCCACCACAACGGGGGCCACGGGTTGGGTGATGTCGAGCACCCGGAGCCCATCGGTATCGACCGCCGCCCAGAGATAACGACCGTCCACCGACAGACCCATGACCTTTCCGCGCGGCGGCATGTACGACGAAACCACGATGGGCGCCTCGGGATCACCCACATCGATGATCCGCAGACCCTCCCCCTCGGTGCCGACAAAGGCGTGAGCGTAGGACACCACGATATCGGTCGCCGGCAGCGGAAGCTCGACCATGCCGACAACCACGGGAAGCGCCGGGTCCGAGACATCGGCCACCACCAGGACGCTATCGACGCCGAAGTAGGCGTAGTTCCCCACCGTCGTCACCGCGTTGACCTGGCCGTACGGCCACGGCCACGCGCCGGCGGGTTCGGGACAATCCCCGGCCGGTGCCGGTGTCACAAGAAAACCCACGAAAAGCGCGAAGATCGCAAGCGAGCACACGGCTTTCCCCATGATGTTCTCCTTGAGACCAAGTATGTGGCCCGAGTCGCTGATTGACAACCGACCGCCGGCCGGGGGCCGCTCGAACCACGCGCCGGACTACATGCAGACGGCAGACCATCATCGTCGTCGGTCGTGTCTTCGAACCAGGCTCCGACTTCTCGTTCAAGGAATGCCAATCCGACCATGGGGAACATAAAAGCCTCCCAATCCGTTGACGACAAAGATGAACAAGAAAACGACCACGATGTTCCAAAGGCGCCTCCAGTCGACCCAGACCGAGATCGAAGTCCTTCTCGGGCGAACCACCGTGGAATCCAAGCCGGTTGACCTCGATCTGCCCATCGGCAGGCTGTCACGGGCCGACGCCATCCAGATGCAGAACATGGCCGAGCTGAATAGACGGCAACTCGAGGTCAAGCTCAAGCAGGTCGAGGGCGCCTTGGCCGCATTCAAGAAGGGAACCTACGGGTCGTGCCGGAGCTGCAACGGGGAGATCAACCCCGCGCGACTCGATGCCCGTCCGGAGACGCCCTTCTGCATTGACTGCCAGGAGGCGTTCGAGCAGGAACGGTAGCAGGTCGAACGCACGCTTGACCGTGATCTCAGTCGGGGATCGCCATCGGTTCGGTCTCCACCCTCAGCTCCTCGATGACCTCGGTGTCGACCCAGTAGTTCTCGTTGCGCCCGGACCGGCTGCTGATGAAGAACAGGTATTCGCCATCGTGGGTGACCATCGGGCACCCTTCGCCCTTCGGGGAGTTGACCCTCTCACCCATGTTGATCATCTCCGTCCACCCGCCGTCGTTTGTTCTGAAGGCGATGTACAGATCCGACCCCCCGTTGCCGTCCGGTCTCTTGCTGGAGACGATCAGGTAGCTCTCATCGGGTGCGATGACGTTGTCCATCTCTGGGTATCCGGAGTTCACCGACGGACCCAGGTTCTCCGCCGTGGGGTAGCCCCCATCGACCAGCGGAGCGCGATAGACATCCGGCTCGCCGAAACCGGTCTCCCTGGTCGACTGGAAGTAGAGGGTTCCAGATCTCGTGGTTGTGGGATAACACGCTCGATCGCCGGTGTTGACCGAGGAACCCAGTATCTGCGGTTCTCCCCAGCCATTCTCGACACGATCCATGACCCAAATGAACAGCGCCGGCGCCGGTTCTGAGGACCCGGGGAACGGTCGATCCGAGCTAAAGAACATCCTGCCACCATCGTGGTCCACGACCATGTCACAGTCGGAGTAGGTCCCCGAGAAATCGGCGACCACTGGCCGAGTCCAGCGGTCCTCGACCCTGTACATGACCTTGATCGTATAGTGGTGGTTGTTGCTCTCGGTGAAATAGAACTCGTTTCCGTCAGGCGTGAATATCGGATTGAAATCGTGAAAACCCTGGTTGAACGCATCCGAGCCGAAGACCTCGGGGGTGAGTCCGGGCGGTTCCTGTCCGAACCACGAACCGGTCAGATCGGTGAATCTCGAGTCTTCGATGACGTCGGCCTCGACCGCGTTGACCCAGTATTCGATGTCCAGGATCGGGATGAACTCTCCCCACGAGTCGTAGGATTCGACGAACTCCTGCTCGAGGATTTCCTCTGTTGTGGCTCCCGCCGCGAGTGAAGACTTGGTGATGTCCGCCACCGCCGAAAGCTCCGCTCGGTATTCGACGATGTCGGCGAGGGTGCCCTCGCGTCCGTGGCCGCAGATGAACCGCGTCGTCTCCGGAAAGACATCGATTACCTTTTCCAGAAACTCGAGGTACTCGTCCGCCTTTCGGGTCACCGACGGGAATGACTGCAGGATCAGCATATCGCCCATGTGGACCACGCCTGATCGGGTGAAGTGGACGAGAAGATCAGCATCCGTGTGGATTCCGGCGTACGGGATCAAGCGGATCTCTTCGTCGTTAAAGGTCATTGTGTAGCTGAGATCGAAGGTCTTGCCGGTTCTGCCGACGATCGGCTCGGTGGCCGACACCAGAACGCCCTCACGCGCCATCTCTTCGAGATTGTTGAAGTCGACGATCTGCACCTCGTCTCCCCCGATGGCGTTCCCGGCAATGTGGTCCGCGTGAAGGTGGGTGTTGATGATCATTTTCAGCGGACCATCACCGAGATCGGAAAGCGTTTCCTCCAACTTCCCGACAGCCCTTGCGCTGAAGCCCGTATCCACGAGCAGCAGCCCATCGCCTCCGGCTGAGAGAGCGATGTTCGATCGATCGCCGAATGGAAACAGGATCCGATAGACCGTGTCGGAGAGCCGGGTCACTTCGGGATCCTGGATGGCGATCCTGACGGCTCCGTGAACTTCGAGAAACCGACACATCTCCGGTTGTTCGCTTCGGGTGGCCACATCCAAAGGTTTGTAGCCATAAAAGTCGGACGCGTTGACATCGGCGCCGGCGCCGACGAGCATTCGCGCGCCCTCGACAACACCGCTCATGGCCGCGTAGTGCAGAGGGGTATTGCGGTTGACATCGACGACCATCGCCTCGGCATCGTTGGCCAGAAGCACGCGCACGACGTCTTCATGTCCGAATGCCGCCGCATAGTGGAGAGGTCTCTCCCCGGCGTCGTTGACGCTGTCGATCTCTGCCCCTGCGTCGAGCAACACCTTCACCATGTCGGCATGTCCACCCTGCGCCGCATAGTGGAGAGGGGTCTTCCCGCTCCCGCTCCGCGCACCGACCAGACTCGGATCGTCGGCCAGCATGGCGTTTATCCGGTCGAGATCACCATCGAGGGCAACATCGAAGCAGTCCTGCGCTGGAGCATCGACCGCGGTGAGAAGAACAAGGATCAGGACACACCACGCCGCTCCACTCAATCTCATCGTCACGGGTATCCTCCCCATCCACAGCCGACGGATGGTTCGGACCCCCGTGCCCACCGGCGGCATCGATGGAGACTACGCAGATTCGAAACTGATGTTGCGAATACCGCGATCCTTCAACAAGTTTTCACAGAACCGGTCTCCTTGAAGAACCGTGCTCTCTTCGAACGATGGCGAAAATAACGACTTCCGTCCCCTCGGAAGCGGCTTCGGAGACAAGCGTTGTGGCTCTCTCGATGGTTCCGCTTCGATCCAGAAAGACGGGTGGTGACTGAACAACGGCAATCTTCGACATCTCGGGCGGCTCCGGGCGGACAGGGGTATCCACAATTCATAGGGGTTGTCGCCAACAACACCGAACGGACCGGGTCACTTCCCGGCCCACGTCATCTGCTATGATGATATTAGTTTTTGAGATTGAATATCATCATTGAACCGGCGATCGGCACCGTGTGCCGTCCGCCCCTCCCCGCCCGTGGCAAGATCGGGTCGACCATCGAAAGCGAGAACAGCATGAATCGATCAACGCACACGCTCTTTGCCAGCATCGTGGCCGTAACGCTGACGGCGACCGTTCTTACCGGCTGCCGAGAGCCGGCGCCCGACAACGGCGCCCTGATCTACGAAGGCTTCGGAAACTATGAGCGCGTCATCTCGACAGAGGAGGCGCCGGCTCAGGAGTGGTTCAACCAGGGCATGCAGTTGATGTACGGGTTCAACCACGACGAGGCCATCCGGTCCTTCGAACAGGCGGCCGCCGCAGATCCGAAGAGCGCCATGCCCTGGTGGGGTATCTCCTATTGCCAAGGAATCAACATCAACGATCCGGAGATGACCGAGGAAAGATCACGGGTCGCGTGGGAGGCCTCGCAGGAGGCTCTTGCACGGGTCGATCATGCCTCACCCGTGGAGGCGGCATTGGTCAAGGCGGTGGCACAACGCTACGCCTGGCCGGCGCCCGATGATCGCAGCGGACTCGATCAGGCCTACGCCGATGCCATGCAGGCGGTCTACGAGGAGTTTCCGACCGATCCCGATGTCGCCGCGCTCTTCGCCGAATCGCTGATGAACCTCCAGCCATGGGACTACTGGACCGACTCGGGCGAGCCCAAGGGTCGCACCGCCGAGTT
>Ga0164313_10002859_pt1 | contig 15370 bp, 11 predicted proteins | sample GuaBasSedimGuay4_FD_113735 | JGI IMG/M metagenome (GOLD analysis project Ga0164313, IMG submission 113735) | Subseafloor sediment microbial communities from Guaymas Basin, Gulf of California, Mexico - Guay4, Core 4569-4, 0-3 cm | ecosystem: Environmental > Aquatic > Marine > Hydrothermal vents... | reverse complement strand
GTCGAGCTTCAGGTTGACCTGATCACCCCGATCGCGATGGAGCAGAACCTGCGCTTCGCGATCCGTGAGGGTGGTCGCACCGTGGGCGCAGGCGTGGTCGCGGAGATCTTCGAATAAACGCGGCAGCGATTTGGTGGGTCGCTCGCGACCCACGTATCGCAGGGGTGTAGCTCAGTTGGCTAGAGCATCGGTCTCCAAAACCGAGGGTCGCGGGTTCGAATCCTGCCACCCCTGCCATTTTTCTCCCGCGTGGCGGGATGCACGAACACGATCGAACGGGTGATCCGTGATGCAGAAGTTCATTCAATTCCTCAAGGAAGCGCGCGCCGAACTCGGCAAGGTGACCTGGCCCACGCGCAAGGAGCTCAGCGAGTCGACGGTTCTCGTAATCGTGTCGGTGATGGCTATGTCGGTCTTCATCGGCGTGATCGACTTCGTGTTCAACAAGTTGCTCCAGTTGTTCGCGCAGAGCATCTGAGCGGATCAGCAGGGCACCAAAGAGGCCATGTGAGATGACCAACGAAGACGCGAAATCCACCGAAGGTGTCGAGGCCAGCAAGGCCCCGGGGATGCAGTGGTATGTCATCCAGGCCATGACCGGGCACGAGAACAAGGTCAAGCGCAACATCGAGCAGTCGATCCGCGCGTCCGAGAACATGTCGGACTACTTCGGCGAGGTGCTCGTGGTGACGCAGGACGTCACCGAGATGCGCAACGGCAAGCGCGTGACGACCAAGCGCAAGCTCTTCGCCGGTTATGTGCTCGTCGAGATGGTTCTAAACGATGACACGCTGCACTTCCTGACCAACGTGCCGGATGTGCGGAGCAGTTCATTTGTCGGGCCGGGCAACAAGCCCACACCGCTGAGCGAGCCCGAGGTGGATCGTATCCTCGGGCGCATGCGCAAGCCCGAAGACAAGGCAGTACAGGAGATCCCGTTCGAGGTCGGCGATTCAGTCGAGGTCATGGACGGGCCCTTCAGCGATTTCTCAGGAATTGTCAACGAAGTGAACCCCGACAAGGGCAAGCTCAAGGTGATGGTTTCAATCTTCGGCCGCGAAACACCGGTCGAACTCGATTTCCTGCAGGTCAAGGCACTCTAGCCGGCCTAGCGAACTCTGGATGAAGTCGGGGCTGTATATATGGCCCCGCGGCGGCCGCGAGAACGGCCTCGAAGGGACGAAAGATCATGGCCAAGCAAGTAATGACCTCAATCAAGCTGCAGATCCCCGGCGGCCAGGCGAACCCCGCCCCGCCCGTGGGTCCGGCGCTGGGTCAGCACGGGCTGAACATCATGGATTTCTGCAAGCTCTTCAACGACCGCACGAAGGAGCAGATGGGGACCATCACTCCGGTCGTCATCACGGTCTTCAAGGACCGCACCTTCACCTTCATCACCAAGACTCCGCCGGCCGCTGTTCTGCTCAAGAAAGCTGCTGGCATCCCGAAGGGCTCCGGCGAGCCCAATCTCAACAAGGTCGGCAAGGTGACCATGGCTCAGGTGAAGGAAATCGCCGAGCTCAAGGCGCCCGACCTGAATTCACACGATGTCGAGGCCGCGATGCAGATGATCATGGGTACTGCACGCAGCATGGGCCTCGAGGTGGTGTAAGCGCGACCGCGCTTGCTGTCGTCAGGACCGTCGCGGGCATAAGGCCCCGATGGGAGATCGCAAACGAGGAGACCGATGAGACACGGAAAGACATACCGGCAGGCGGCCGAAGCCGTCGACCAGTCGCAGCTGCTCGGCGTCAATGAGGCCGTGGAACTGCTCAAGAACCTTCCGGCCGCGAAGTTCGACGAGTCCGTCGATCTTGCGGTCAAACTGGGAGTTGATCCGCGCCACGCCGACCAGATGGTCCGTGGCACGGTGGTTCTCCCGCACGGCACGGGAAAGACCATGCGCGTGCTCGTACTTACGCAGGGCCCGAAGGTGGAAGAAGCCACCGCGGCGGGTGCCGATCACGTCGGTGGTGACGATTACATCGAGAAGATCCAGTCGGGCTGGATGGATATCGACGTGATCATCGCCACGCCCGACATGATGGGCAAGGTCGGCAAGCTGGGCCGTGTGCTCGGCCCGCGCGGCCTGATGCCCAACCCGAAGGTCGGTACCGTGACCATGGACGTGACCAAGGCCGTCACCGAAGCCAAGGCTGGCCGCGTGGAATATCGAGTCGACAAGGCGGGCAACATCCATTGCCCCGTCGGTCGACGCTCTTTTGAGAAGGCCGCCCTGGTCGAGAACGTCGAGGCCGTGTTGCGCGAATTGCAGCGCGCCAAGCCGGCCGCGGCCAAGGGCAACTACATGCAGTCCTGCAGCATCAGCTCGACCATGAGCCCGTCGGTGAAAATCGACTCGGCCAGTGTCGTGCGGGCAACATAGGGAGGTCGTGAAATGGCACGTCCAGAAAAGGTCGCCGAAGTCGAACTCCTGACCGAGAAGATGCAGAAGAGCGAAGGACTGATCCTCGCTGACTTCAGCGGGCTCACGGTGGCCGAGGTCAATGATCTGCGCAGCAAGTGCCGCGAGCAGGGTGTCGAGTTCCGGGTGGTCAAGAACCGCCTGGCCCGTCGCGCTGCGACCGCCGCCGAGCTGGGCAACCTCGACGAGCTCTTCAGTGGGCCGACGGCAATCGCCTTCGGTTTCGAGAGCCCGGTCGAGCCCGCCAAGGTGCTGGCCGAGTTCGCCAGGCAGAACGAGAAGATCCAGATCAAGGGTGGGCTGCTCGAGGGCAATGTGATCTCGCTGGCCGAGGTCAAGGCGCTCAGCGAGCTGCCAAGTCGTGATGAGCTGCTGGCCATGATCGCCCGCGGCTTCAACGCCCCGACCCAGGGCTTCGTCAACGTTCTGCAGGGAACGGTTGCCTCGTTCGTCCGCGCGCTCAACGCCGTGGCCGAGCAGAGGGCCGAGGCCGAGGCCGAGGCCGAGGTCGAGTAGGCATCCCGAGAAATTACCCGGTGCAGGCCCCGGGCAACCGGCTTGCGTGAAATTTGTCGGCCATAATTCCGGTCACGACCGAATTCGCGGTCCAAGTGCTCGGTGGCTGAATCATCAGGAGAAGTTCAGATGTCCGAAGAAACGACCACCGTCGAGCTCAGCGACAACGCCGCCAAGATCCTCGAGATGATCGAGGGCATGAGCGTGCTGGAGATGAGCGAGCTCGTGAAGGCCATGGAAGACAAGTTCGGCGTTAGTGCGGCTCCTCCGGTTGCCGTGGCCGTCGCTGGTGGTGCTGGTGCTGAGGCCGTCGAGGAGCAGACTGAGTTCGACGTCGTCCTCGCCGCGACCGGCGACAAGAAGATCCAGGTAATCAAGGAAGTTCGCAGCATGACCGGCCTGGGCCTGAAAGAGGCCAAGGACCTGGTCGAGAGCGCGCCGAAGGCCGTCAAGGAAGGCGTGTCCAAGGAAGACGCGGAGAAGTTGAAAGAGAAGCTCGAGGCCGTTGGCGCGACCGTCGAGATCAAGTAGCTCCGGCCTGCGGTCGCGGTGGGTTCGCTGAGGCGCACCCGTTGACTGCAGTTGTTGAATCGGACCGGGGGCGGCGGAGCCGTCCCCGGTCAACTCGCATCAGGAACCGCGCCCCACGGCGGTTCCAGCGCCCGCGCAACCGCGCGGAGACGCACCAGTTGTGACCACTCCCTCTTGCGTTGAGGAAGGGATCCTACGTGACGGCGAACAGCAAATCAGGCGACAGCTTCTCCATTAATCAGGAGACCGGACGCCGCAGCTACTCGAAGATCGCAAGCAGTTTTGCGATGCCGAATCTGCTGGCGGTACAGCTCGAGTCCTACAATGAGTTTCTGCAGGTCGGTCGACCGGTGGAGAGTCGTGAGGACAAGGGCCTGGACTCCGTGTTCCGGAGCATTTTTCCGATCACCTCGACGCGTGAGCATCTCACGCTCGAGTACCTGTACTACATGACCGGTGAGCCCAAGTATACGGTCGAAGAGTGTCAGGAACGCGGGTTGTCCTACTCCGTGCCGCTCAAGGTCAACATGCGGCTGATCGTCAAGGAGCAGGACGAGGACACCAAGGAATGGCGCCAGAAGGAGATCGTGGAGCACCCGGTCTACCTCGGCGAGCTGCCCAAGATCACCGACAAGGGCACGTTCATCATCAACGGCGCAGAGCGCGTGATCGTCAGCCAGCTGCATCGCAGCCCTGGTGTGTTCTTCAGCGACGAGATCCATCCCAATGGAACGCGGCTGTTTAGCTCAAGGATCATTCCGTACCGTGGCAGTTGGGTCGAGTTCAGTACCGACATCAACGACATCATGTACATCCACATCGACCGCAAGCGGAAGCAGCCGGTGACGATCATCCTGCGGGCCCTGGGCTTCGAGACGGATGAGTCGATCCTGGAGCTCTTCCACAAGCTCGAGGTCGTGAAGCTGCCCAAGAACGCGACGACCAAGAAGGCCGGCGAGATGATCGGTCGCATCCTGGCGTCCGATGTCTACCTCGACGACGCCGAGGACCCGCTGTTCGAGGTGGGCGAGGCCCTGACCGAGAGCCAGGTCGGCCAGCTCATCGACGCGGGCGTGCCGAAGGTCAACCTGATCGGCGCGGGCGAGGTCTCGACCAACGAGCCGAGCCTGATGCTGAACACGCTGGCCAAGGACCCGACGACGAACCGGGATGAAGCCCTCAAGCGGGTCTACAACGTCCTGCGACCGGGTGATCCGCCCAACGAGGGTGCGGCCAAGTCGTTGTTCGAGCGCCTCTTCTTCAACGACAAGAAGTACGATCTGGCCGAGGTCGGCCGGCACAAGCTGAACACGCGGCTCGGGCTGGACATCCCGCTGGAGACGCGCACGCTGACGCCGTCGGACTTCCTGGCGATCATCCAGACGATGATCAACCTGCGCCTGGGTCGCGAGTACACCGACGATATCGACCACTTCGGCAATCGCCGTGTGCGTTCGGTCGGCGAGTTGCTGAGCAACCAGTTCTCCGTTGGCCTCTCGCGCATGGCGCGGATCGTCAAGGAGCGCATGAACCTCAGCGACAAGGACAACCTGACGCCGCAGGACCTGGTCAACGCGCGCACGGTCAGCGCAGTCATCCAGAGCTTCTTTGGCAGCAGCCAGCTGAGCCAGTTCATGGACCAGACCAACCCGCTGAGTGAGCTGACGCACAAGCGCCGGCTTTCGGCGCTCGGCCCCGGCGGCCTGCACCGCGATCGTGCGGGCTTCGAGGTCCGCGATGTCCACTACACGCACTATGGCCGCATGTGCCCGATCGAGACGCCGGAAGGCCCGAATATCGGGCTCATCTCCTCACTCTCGACGCTGGCCAGGATCAATGACTACGGCTTCATCGAGACGCCCTACCGCAAGGTGAAGAAGGGTGTCGTGTTCGACGACTTTCATTACCTGGCAGCCGACCTCGAGGACCAGTTCACGATCGCCCAGGCCAACGCGCCAATTGATGCCGACGGCAAGTTCGTCAACGACAAGGTGCTCGCGCGCAAGCGCGGCGAGTTCCCGCTCGCGGACAACCAGACCGTGGACTACATGGACGTGTCGCCCAAGCAGATCGTGTCTGCCGCGGCGTCGCTGATTCCGTTCCTGGAGCATGATGACGCCAACCGCGCGTTGATGGGCTGCAATATGCAGCGCCAGGCCGTGCCACTGCTCAAGACCGAGGCGCCCTATGTGGGCACCGGGATGGAGCGCAAGGTGGCTGTCGACTCTGGCGCAGTGCTGACCGCCCTCGATGATGGCGAAGTCCAGACCGTGCAGGCTGACTCGATCGTCATCAAGTACGACAACCTGGAAGATGACGAGGCAGGCGACTTCTTCTGCGTGCACGGCATCGTCGAGCACAGGCTGCAGAAGTTCCACCGCAGCAATCAGGACACCTGCATCAACCAGCGCCCGATCGTCAAGGTGGGCGAGCGCGTCTCGAAGGACCAGGTCATCGCTGATGGCCCGAGCACGCGCAACGGCGAACTGGCGCTGGGCAAGAACATGCTCGTTGCCTTCATGCCCTGGGGTGGATACAACTATGAGGACGCGATCCTCATCTCCGAGCGCATCGTCAAGGACGACGTGCTCACCTCGCTGCACATCGAGGAGTTCGAACTCCAGGTGCGCGACACCAAGCGGGGAGTCGAGGAGATCACGCGCGAGATCCCCAATGTGGGTGAAGAGGCGCTGAAAAATCTCGATGAAGAGGGCGTGATTTACATCGGTGCGCCGGTCAAGGCTGGCGACATCCTGGTCGGCAAGGTCACGCCAAAGGGCGAGACCGAGCTCAGCCCGGAGGAGCGCCTGCTGCGCGCGATCTTCGGCGAGAAGGCTGGCGACGTGAAAGACGCCAGCCTCAAGGCGCCTCCCGGCATGGACGGCATCATCATTGATGTGCGCGTCTTCAGCCGGCAGGACCGCACCGAGCGCTCCAAGAAGTTCGAGAAGCAGTCGATCGACCGCCTGGGCCGCAAGAAGTCGCAGCTGGAGAGCCAGGTGCGTGATATCCGCGACAACCGTCTGCGGCGGCTCTTCGCCGGCCAGACCGCGCGCAAGCTGCTCGATCCGGATACCGGTGAGACGCTGATGCGCTCGGGCACGAAGATCTCGGAGAAGGCCCTGGCCGACTTCGAATTCGATCGCGTGCACTGGGGTCTGCAGCTGGTTGCTGATGAGGCGATGGACGCGCGCATCCGCAACGTATTCGATTCGGCCACGCGTGAGCTCGAGAAGCTCGAGGTGCAGTACCTCAAGGAAGTCGAGCGCGTGCAGCGCGGCGACGAGCTGCCGCCCGGCGTGGTCAAGCTGGTCAAGGCCTACGTGGCCCGGAAGCGCAAGCTCCAGGTCGGCGACAAGATGGCCGGCCGCCACGGTAACAAGGGTGTCGTTGCCCGCATCATGCCCGAAGAGGACATGCCCTATCTGGCCGACGGTACGCCCGTCGACATCGTGCTCAACCCGCTGGGCGTGCCGAGTCGTATGAACCTCGGCCAGCTCATGGAGACGCACCTGGGCTGGGCGGCCAAGAAGGTCGGCTACAAGGTCGAGACGCCGGTCTTCGACGGTGCCAGCTGGGAAGACATCGAGGACGCCTTGCGTGAGGCCGACTTGCCTGTCAGTGGCAAGGCCCCGCTCTACGACGGTCGCACCGGTGAACCGATGGACAACGACGTCACCGTCGGCGAGATCTACATGCTCAAGCTCAGCCATCTCGTGGACGACAAGATCCACGCCCGTTCGATTGGCCCGTACAGCCTCGTGACCCAGCAGCCGCTGGGCGGCAAGGCTCAGTTCGGTGGTCAGCGCTTCGGTGAGATGGAAGTCTGGGCGCTCGAGGCCTATGGCGCCGCGAATGCGTTGCAGGAGATGCTCACGGTCAAGAGTGACGACGTAGTAGGCCGTTCCAAGGTCTACGAAGCCATCGTGAAGGGCGAGAATCCCCCGCAGCCGGGGATTCCGGAGTCCTTCAATGTTCTTATGAAGGAGCTGCAGGCCCTGTGCCTGGACGTGCAGCTCGAGACCGTGAACTAGGTCAGGGAGGTCTACGATATGTTGGGACTTCGAACGGAACGGGAACGCAAGCTGTCTGGTGATTACAGCTCCATCCTGATCCAGCTGGCCTCGCCTAGTGCGATCCGTACATGGAGCTACGGAGAGGTCACCAAGCCGGAAACAATCAACTACCGCACCTTCAAGCCGGAAAAAGACGGTTTGTTCTGCGAGCGCATCTTCGGTCCGGTCAAGGACTGGGAGTGCAACTGCGGTAAGTACAAGCGCATCCGCTATCGTGGCATCGTCTGCGACAAGTGCGGTGTGGAAGTTACGCAGTCCAAGGTGCGGCGCGAGCGCCTCGGCCACATCGAGCTGGCCGTGCCGGTCGCGCACATCTGGTTCTTCAAGGGTCTGCCGAGCCGCATCGGGCACCTGCTCGACTTCAAGCTCAAGGATCTCGAACGGGTGCTCTACTACGAGAGCTACGCGGTGCTCGATCCGGGCACCAGTGGCCTCGAGCGCGGGCAGATGCTCAGCGAAGAGGAGTACGACGAGCTGCTCGATACGGTCGAGGGCGTACAGATACGTGTGGGCATGGGGGCTGAAGCCATCCGTGAATTGCTCACCGGCCTGGAGCTGGAGAGCCTCGCGGTACGGCTGAAGGATCAGGCCGCCAACGAGACTTCTGTCCAGCGCAAGAAGCACGTGCTCAAGCGCCTGAAGATCATCCAGAACTTCCTGAACTCCAATAACGACCCCACGTGGATGATTCTCGATGCGGTGCCTGTGTTGCCGCCCGACCTTCGCCCACTGGTTCCGTTGGACGGAGGCCGTTTCGCGACGAGTGACCTGAACGATCTCTATCGTCGGGTCATCAACCGCAACAACCGCCTCAAGAAGCTGATCGAGATCAAGGCGCCGGGCGTGATCCTGCGCAATGAGAAGCGCATGCTGCAGGAGGCTGTCGACGCACTGTTCGATAACGGCCGCCGCAGCCGCGCGGTGAAAGGCCAGGGCAACCGGCCCCTGAAGTCGCTGAGCGACATGCTCAAGGGCAAGAAGGGCCGCTTCCGCCAGAACCTGCTCGGCAAGCGCGTGGACTATTCCGGTCGTTCGGTGATCGTGGTTGGCCCCGAGCTCAAGCTCTACCAGTGCGGTCTGCCCAAGACCATGGCGCTGGAACTCTTCAAGCCGCTGATCATCCGCAAGCTCGAGGAAAAGGGCTACGTCCAGACGGTCAAGAGCGCGAAGAAGCTGGTCGAGAAGGAGCGCCCGGAAGTCTGGGACATCCTCGACGAGATCATCAAGGACCACCCGGTGCTGCTCAACCGCGCGCCGACGCTGCATCGTCTGGGCATCCAGGCCTTCGAGCCGGTGCTGGTCGAGGGCAAGGCGATCCGCATCCACCCGCTGGTCTGTGCCGCCTTCAACGCCGATTTCGACGGTGACCAGATGGCTGTGCACGTTCCGCTTGGCTACGAGGCGCAGCTCGAGGCGCGCCTGCTGATGCTGGCGCCATTGAACATCCTCAGCCCGGCCTCCGGCGAGCCGGTGGCGACGCCGAGCCAGGACATGGTGCTCGGCCTCTTCTACCTCACGCGCATGCGCGAGGGTGCCAGGGGAGAGGGTAAGCTGTTTGCCAGTGTCCAGGACACGCTGCAGGCGCTCGATCACGGCCTGATCACCAAGCATGCCCACATCAAGGTGCGTGTCGACGGCAAGATCCACGAGACCACGGCCGGCCGCTGCATCTTCAACGAAATCCTGCCCGAGGGCTGGCCTTTCGTGAACCATGAGATCGGCAAGGGGCCAGCCAAGAATCTGATCGGCGAGATCCACCATGCTCTCGGCGTGACGGCCTGTATGGAATTCCTCGACGAACTCAAGCGCCTCGGTTTCGAGGAGGCCACTACGGCCGGACTCACGATTGGTATCGAGGATATCCTCATTCCCAATACCAAGGATGAGGTGATCGACGAGGCCCGCGCGCGGATCGGCGAGATTGGCAAGGAGTACGCCAAGGGCAAGATCGGCAACAGTGAACGTTACAACCGCGTGATCGATCGCTGGACCTCGGTTTCAGACCAGGTCGCCGATGACATGTTCGAGGAGCTCAAAAAGGATCGTCAGGGCTTCAACCCGGTCTTCATGATGCACGCCTCCGGTGCGCGAGGCAGTCGTGACCAGATCCGCCAGCTCGGTGCCATGCGTGGCCTGATGGCCAAGCCGCAGAAGAAGTTCACCGGTGGTGTGGGCGAGATCATCGAGCAACCGATCCTTTCGAACTTCCGTGAGGGCCTCACGGTGCTCGAGTACTTCATCTCCACGCACGGTGCACGCAAGGGTCTGGCCGATACGGCGCTGAAGACGGCCGATGCCGGTTACCTGACGCGCCGCCTCGTGGATGTCTCGCAGGACATCGTGGTGACCGAGCACGACTGTGGCACCATCCTCGGGCTGGACGTGGGTCCGCTCAAGGAAGGCGAGGAAATCATCGAGCCGCTGAGCGACCGCATCCACGGCCGCACGCTGGCCGATGATGTGATCAGCCTTGAGGGCGAGCTGTTGCACGAGGCCGGCACCATCCTCGATGCGGTTACCGCACAATTGATCGAGGACGCAGGGATCGAGGAAGTCTCGATCCGCTCGGTGCTCACATGCGAGGCCCGCCGCGGCATCTGCGCGCTCTGCTACGGGTACAACCTCGGCGAGAGCAAGCTCGTGGACATTGGTGAGCCGGTCGGCGTCATTGCCGCCCAGTCCATCGGTGAGCCGGGCACCCAGCTCACGCTGCGTACCTTCCATATCGGTGGTACGGCATCGCGTATCGCAGAAGAAACGATCAAGAATGCCGCCGCCGATGGCACGATCGAATTCTCACCGGATCTTCATACGGTGAAGCATGAAGGACGCGACCTCTGTATCGGGCGCAAGGGCGAAATGAGGCTGATCCTGGACAGCGGCATCGTGCGCAGCAAGTTCGATGTGTCCTACGGTGCGGAAGTGCTGGTCAAGGACGGTGTCAGGGTCAAGGAGGGCGCGGGCCTCTTCCAGTGGGATCCCTACAGCGATCCGATCATGTCCAAGGTCAAGGGCAAGGTCGAGTATCGCGACATCGTCGAGGGGATCACACTCAACGAGGATATTGACGACGCTTCCGGGCGCCGCCAGTCCTTCATCAAGGAATCCACGGACAAGAACCTGCACCCGACGATCGTGGTCGTCGATTCCAAGGGCGAGAAGCTCGAGGAGTACATCGCGCCGACCGGGGCCATGCTTCTGATCGCCGATGGCGAGATGGTCACACCCGGTGCAACACTGTGCAAGATGTCCAAGAACATCGGCCAGAGCCGTGACATTACTGGTGGTCTGCCGCGTGTGGCCGAGCTCTTCGAGAGCCGTCACCCCAAGGACGCGGCCACGATCACCGAGATCGACGGCAAGGTCAGTTTCGGCGGCGTGACGCGCGGCATGCGCAAGATCATCGTAACGCCCGAGGGCGCTGGCGAGGACGAGTCGCGCGAGTATCTGATCCCGCACGGCCGCAACGTCCGGACCTTCGAGGGTGAACTGGTCCTGGCCGGAGACCCGCTCACGGCGGGCCCGATCGACCCGATCGACATCCTCAAGATCCAGGGCGCCAATGCGGTGCAGGCCTATCTGGTCAATGCGATCCAGGAGGTCTACCGCCTGCAGGGCGTGAAGATCAACGACAAGCACATCGAGATCATCGTGAGCCGCATGCTGCAGAAGGTGATGATCACCGATCCGGGTGACACCGACTTCCTCGAGGAGGAAGTGGTCAGCAAGGCCGACGTCCGGGACGCAAATGAGCGTATCCAGGCGAAGAACCAGGAGTTGATGGGTCAGGGCAAGGAGGCACTCCAGCCGGCGATCTACGAGCCGCAGTTGCTCGGGATCACCAAGGCGAGCCTCGCCACGGACTCCTTCATCTCGGCCGCGAGTTTCCAGGAGACCACACGCGTACTCACCCAGGCCGCAATTCAAAGCCAGCGCGACGAGTTGCACAGCCTGAAAGAGAACGTAATCATGGGTCACCTGATCAGTGCCGGAACGGGCATGAATCGCTACAAGTACCTGACCCTCGATCCGCGCGAAAAGCCGATGGTCGGGGAAGGCTTCGACGGCGAAGCAACGTCGCTGGAGTCGGGGGCCGAAGGCGGTGCGCAGGTCAAGGTCGGAGAAGTCTGATCCGGGCCGGAATTTGGCCCCCCTGCCCTTGACAGTGCAGGGGGGCGTTACTACTCTTGTCGGCCTGTGCTCAGACAGGGTACGGGGCTGGAACGGTCGGATTGAGCGCGGTTTATCCGCATGATCTCCGGACTTTTCGCCGACAGGAAATCTAAACCGTGAACCCCAATCGTCCCCTCCGGCGATGGTGGGCCGGGCCCTCGGGCCGGGTCAGCCTCGAACCGGGAAAGGACGACCGCAGGAGCGCCCAGGTCGGGCCAGAGTACTGCGGCACAACCGGGGTGGCGCCAGAGGGTCCGGGAGCAATTCCCGTGGCGTTAATTGGCGCTTCTGGCCTGTAGCAGGGCCGTGAGGAACAAACGATCACGCGCGGCAAGCGCGGCAGAAGGTGCAAAGGGCACAAGCCGGTAACCGGTAGCCCTGCATCTTGTTGTCGTACTCGTGCGCGCGATATCTGATCTGGTGAAAACCAGATGGGAGTTCGGTTTGCCGACGATCAACCAGTTGATCCGCAAGGGTCGCAAGAAAAAGAAGACCAAGAGCAAGGCTCGTGCCCTGCAGAGTTGTCCGCAGCGACGCGGTGTGTGCACGCGTGTGTACACGTCGACACCGAAGAAGCCGAACTCGGCCCTTCGGAAGATCGCGCGTGTGCGGCTGACCAACGGGATCGAGATCACGGCCTACATCCCGGGTGAGGGCCACAACCTCCAGGAGCACTCGATCGTGCTCGTGCGTGGTGGTCGTGTGAAGGATCTGCCGGGCGTGCGTTACCACGTCGTCCGTGGCGCGGCCGACGCCTCCGGTGTCGATGGTCGTCGCAAGGGTCGGTCCAAGTACGGTGTCAAGCGTCCCAAGTAGTGCCTGAGTAGTGCCCAAGTAGTGCCCAAGTATTGATTGGCAGTCAGCCACGCCCGAACAGGGGCGGGCAGGCGGCCCGAAGGAAGGATGAGAGCTCCATGGCCAGGCGTCGTCGAGCCGAAAAGCGAGAGCTGACCCCGGATGTTCGTTACAACGACGTCCTCGTCACGCAGTTCATCAACTACATGATGATGCGGGGCAAGCGAACGCTGTCCGAGAAGCTGTTCTACACCGCACTGGACCTGATCCAGGAGCGTACGGGCGAAGAGGGTATCGAGGTGTTCCGCGCAGCGATCCGCAACGCGCAGCCGGGTGTGGAGGTGAAGAGTCGCCGCATTGGTGGCGCCACCTACCAGGTTCCGGTCGACGTCAAGCCGGCTCGTCGCATGCAGATGGCCATGCGCTGGCTGATCGGTTTCTCGCGCTCGCGGCCGGACAAGTCGTTCGCGGAGAAGCTTGCCAGTGAGTTGCTGGCCGCGTCCCGAAACGAGGGCGCGACGGTGAAGAAGCGCGAGGATACGCACCGGATGGCTGAGGCCAACCGCGCGTTCGCGCACTGCCGCTGGTAGCGGGGTCAGGAAGAACGGCTGTGGCCGACAGGGTACCGCTTGAGCGGGTGCGCAATATCGGCATCATGGCGCACATCGATGCCGGAAAGACCACCACGACCGAGCGCATCCTGTTCTACACGGGCCGCACGCATCGGATGGGTGAAGTTCATGAGGGTGCAGCCGTCATGGACTGGATGGAGCAGGAGCGCGAACGGGGGATCACGATCACCTCGGCCGCTACGACCTGCAGCTGGCGTGAGCACGAGATCAACATCATCGACACGCCAGGGCATGTCGATTTCACCGTGGAGGTCGAGCGAAGCCTGAGGGTGCTCGACGGGGCGGTGGCAGTTTTTTGTTCGGTCGGGGGTGTGGAGCCCCAGTCAGAGACGGTCTGGCGACAGGCAGACAAGTACGGGGTGGCCCGTATTGCCTTCGTCAACAAGATGGATCGCGTGGGAGCGGACTTCGCCAACGCAATCTCGATGATGAGGGAGCGCCTGGGCGCGAATGCGCACGCGGTGCAGCTCCCGGTCGGGGAGGGCGAGACCTTCAATGGTCTCATCGACCTGATCGAGATGAAGTCCCTGATCTTTCGCGAGGAAGACCTCGGCGCCACCTGGGAGGAGATGGAAATCCCCCAGGACCTCCGCGACGAAGCGGAGTCGGCCCGCCTCGATCTGATCGAGGCCCTGGCCGAGGCCGACGAGGAGTTCTTCGAGGTCTATGCGGAGGAGCGCGAGCCCACCGCCGACGAATTCAACGGTGCGCTGCGCCGTGCGACGACAAAGGCGCTTTTTGTCCCGGTCTTGTGCGGGAGCGCCTTCAGGAACAAGGGAGTCCAGCGACTGCTCGATGCAGTGATCGACTACCTCCCGAGCCCGGCCGAGATGCCGGCGATGAGGGGGGTCGATCCGGCGACCGAGGCGGAGATCGAAAGATCTGCCGACCCGGATCAGCCGCTCGCGGCGCTGGCCTTCAAGATCCAGACCGATCCCTACGTGGGCAAGCTCGCGTGGTTGAGGGTCTACAGCGGAACACTGGACGCGGGCAGCTACGTGCTCAACGCGACCAGGGAGAAAAAGCAGCGGCTGGGGCGTCTCCTGAGAATGCACGCGAACAAGCGTGAGGAGGTCGAACAGGCGCGGGCGGGCGACATCGTCGCCGCGGTGGGCTTCAAGTCGATCACCACCGGGGACACAATCTGCGCCGTGGACCATCCGGTCCTTCTGGAGCAGATGAACTTCCCCGAACCGGTGATCGGCGTGGCGATCGAGCCGAAGACCAAGGCGGACGAGGACAAGCTCACCGAAGCGTTGCAGAAGCTGAGCGAAGAGGATCCAACCTTCCGGGTGCGGGTCGACGAAGACACGGGGCAGTTGATCATCGCCGGAATGGGCGAGCTGCACCTGGAGATTCTCGTCGACCGGATGCGCCGGGAGTTCAAGGTCCAGGCCAACGTGGGCAAGCCCGAGGTCTCCTACAAGGAGACGCTGGGCAAAGCAGCCACAGTCGAGGTCAAGTTCGCGAGGCAGACGGGCGGTCACGGGCAATACGCCCACGTGGTGCTGAAGGTGGAGCCGGCCGAACGCGGCCAGGGACTCATCTTCGAAAACGCCACGAAGGGTGGTGCGATCGCGAAGGAATTCGTGAAGGGTGTCGAGAAGGGCATCCGGGAGGGGATGGAGGCCGGGATTCTGGCCGGCTATCCCATGATCGACATCCGGGTGGTCCTCCTCGATGGCAGCATGCACGAGGTCGACAGTTCGGAGATGGCATTCAAGGTCGCGGCGAGCATGGCGCTCAAGGACGCGTCCAAGAAGGCGAAGCCGGTACTCCTGGAGCCAGTGATGGACGTGGAGATCGTGACTCCGCCGGAGTACATGGGCGACGTCACCGCCGACATCAGTTCCCGCCGGGGGCAGGTCGGGGGGATGCTGCCCAGGGGTGACCTCAGGGTAATCGCGGCTTCGGTGCCGTTGGCCGAAATGTTCGGCTACGCAACGCAGCTGAGATCGCTCACACAAGGTCGCGCGATTTTTTCGATGGAGTTTGCTCGTTTCGAGCCCGCTCCTAAACAAGTAGTCGAGAGATTCACGAAGACGGTGGGCTGGTAGCCCCCGCACTGAGGAAGGAAAGCGATGGCTCGCGAGAAGTTTGAACGCAATAAGGAGCACGTGAACGTCGGTACGATCGGTCACGTGGACCACGGCAAGACGACGTTGACGGCTGCGATCACCAAGACCCTTGCATCCAAGGGCCTCGCTGAGTTCCAGGCCTTT
>Ga0164313_10002858_pt1 | contig 15372 bp, 4 predicted proteins | sample GuaBasSedimGuay4_FD_113735 | JGI IMG/M metagenome (GOLD analysis project Ga0164313, IMG submission 113735) | Subseafloor sediment microbial communities from Guaymas Basin, Gulf of California, Mexico - Guay4, Core 4569-4, 0-3 cm | ecosystem: Environmental > Aquatic > Marine > Hydrothermal vents >... | reverse complement strand
TCTATTCAGTTACATTCTTTAACTATAATCGATATTGATGGAAGAATAATAAAACAAATAGACCTTACTAATACATCTACTAATACAGAATTTTCTATGGGTGAATTAGCAACTGGAATATATTTTGCTAAAATTCAATCTGAAAGTGCGAGTATTATTAAAAGAATAGTCAAGCAATAATCAAATTTTTTAAATCAAATTAAAAGCCATTTTCCTTTTGAAAATGGCTTTTTTATTATCATCAATTTTATAAAAATATATCTTTCTTAATGTTTTTACATAAATACTTGTAACCTCTTACTATATATTAGGTTTAAGAGTTTTTGTAATTTAATTGGCAATAATTTTTACACATAAACAAAACATTGTATTAGACTGTATTTAAGTCGGTTATGCATTGTTGGATTTAAAGGTATTATAAAATAAATTTTGTTGTCTTATCAAGTTTCATTAGATTTACTGCTTATAAAACTCTCCAAATCTATTAATTTTAACTAAACCTAATTATGAAAAAAGTTACTCTATTTTTACTTTTCGGATTATTCTGTGTTTTTTCAACACAACTAATAGCCCAAAATTTTTCAAAAAACTTAACAAACCATTTTGACCAATTATTAGAGCAAAATGATTTATTAACTGAAGATACACAATGGCTTATTACTGCCAATGATGTAAGCCAAACTAGTAATTTGCAACATATTTATTTTACACAAGTTGTAAACGGAATTGAAATTTATGGAACTCAATCTAGTATCCATATTTTATCAAATGGCAAAACACTTTCGGCAAGCAATAAATTTCTAAAAAACAGCACAAGTAAAGCCGCAGGGATAACATCTCCTTCTATTTCGGCGGGAAATGCTTTGGCTTCTGCAGCTAGTGAGTTAAACTATCGCATTACAAAATCTATTTCTGTTATTGAAAGTGAAAATAATGCTAGTAAAAAAACAGTATTGAGTGATGCTGGAATTTCATTGAGTCCAATTCCTGCAAAACTTGTTTACCATATTACTTCTGAAAACGAGCTTATCTTAGCTTGGGATATTTCGATTCAAGAAAAAAGCCAGCAAGATTGGTGGAGTATACGAGTTGATGCTGCTACCGGAAAAATTTTAGATAAAAATAACTGGATGGTAAGTTGTTCTTTTGAGCATGACCATAGTACTCACGAGATATTAAATTACAATACAAATTTATATGACATTCCTAATTACAAAGAAATTTCTGAAGAAATAGGAGGATGTACAACCTGCTACGAAGTGATAGCAATGCCTATTGAAAGTCCTTATTTTGTGGCAAGAAGTGTAGAAACAGGAATTGAAGATGCAACGGCTTCACCTTATGGGTGGCACGATACAAATGGTGCTGCTGGGGCTGAGTATACGGTTACAAGAGGAAATAATGTAAATGCTTATGAAGACGGAAACAATTCTGGTTATCAGCCAGATGGTGGTGCTAGTCTAGATTTTACAGGGTATCCATTTAGTCAGATTTATTCAAATACAAATCAATACGAAGATGCAGCTATTACTAATCTTTTTTATTGGAATAACATTATTCATGACGTTATGTATCAATATGGATATGATGAAGCAAGTGGGAATTTTCAAGAAAACAATTATGGAAATGGTGGAGCTGGAAGTGATTCTGTAAATGCAGAAGCACAAGATGGTTCTGGAACTTGTAATGCGAATTTTGGGACTCCAGGTGATGGAGGAAATCCAACAATGCAAATGTATGTGTGTGGAGATAAAGATGGAGATTTTGATAATTTGGTGATTATCCATGAATATGGACATGGAATTTCAAACAGATTAACTGGTGGTCCTTCAAATACAGGATGTTTAAGTAACACCGAGCAAATGGGCGAAGGCTGGAGTGACTTTTTTGGAGTTATGATGACTTTTGAATCAGGTGATACAGGAACAGATGCAAGAGCAGTTGGAACATATTTATTTGGACAAGGTCCTGGTGGTGCAGGAATTCGACCTTTTCCTTACACTACAGATATGGGTGTAAACCCTCAAACTTATGACGATATTAAAACAGCTGCAATTCCTCACGGAATTGGCTCAGTATGGGCAACCATGCTATGGGAATTAAACTGGGCATTAGTAGATGATCACGGTTTTGATGCTGATATATATAATTTTACAGGAGATCCAAACTTAGATGCAGGAAATGTTGTAGCAATGGCTCTAGTAACTGAAGGAATGAAATTACAACCTTGTAGCCCAGGGTTTGTTGATGGGAGGGATGCTATTTTAGCAGCTGACCTTGCAATTTATGGTGGCGCTAACGAATGTACTATCTGGGATGCTTTTGCAAAAAGAGGATTAGGATTAAGTGCAGATCAAGGATCTTCGGGAAGTAGAAGTGATGGAACAGAAGCTTTCGATACTCCATCAGGAGTAGCTGATTTTACAGCACCTAACGATGTTTGTGCTAGTGAACCAGAAATGACAGGATTAGCTGGAGGAACACCTTCTGGAGGAGTTTATAGTGGACCAGGTGTAACAGATGATGGAAATGGAGCTACTTATTCTTTCGACCCTGCAACGGCAGGTGCTGGAGTTCATACAATTTCTTATGAAGTTCAAGCTTCTACTTGTTCTACGGCTTCAACGGCAACAGATGACATAGAAGTATTATCAATTCCGCCAGGACCAACCACAACAGGTGCTACAGATTTTTGTATAGGTGAAGAAGTTACGGTTACTGCAACGTTAGATGATCCAAATAATATAATTAGATGGTATGATGCTTTAACTGGAGGCAACTTTCTTTATGAAGGTGAATCTTACACATTTACACCTGCGGGTAATATAAATGTTTATGCACAAGAATCTGCTCCTGGACCCTTATCTACATTAGTTGTTTCAGAAATTAATTTAGAAACTCCAGATCGATTTGAAATTCAAAATGTTGGCCAAGCTTTCGATTATACAGGATATAGTGTAGCTGTAAGTAAGGATCCTTATCCAGACATAAATGCTATTAATAGCATAGTACAACCACTTGGTAATATGGGTGCTGACTCTGTAGTCGATTGGAATGATCAAGGAGGAACTGGTTATTGGGGAAACAATATCTTTTGGGATAATACAGGAACTGGATGGATTATTATTATTGATGACAATGGAGATGTAGTAGACTCTGTATTCTGGAATTTTACTGGAGCAGAAATATCTGGTTTGAATGTAACTATAAATGGATTTAATGTTACAGCAGCAGATCTTGATTGGACTGGTAATGGTGCTGCACTTACTGTTGAGTGTAGTGAATCTTTTAGAAGAGTAGGTGATACAAATACATTAGCAGATTGGTCTGGAACTTGTGAAACAGCAGATTTTGGAGTTCCAAATGATGATATAGCACTTGGAACTGCGGGATGCCCAGGAGAAAGAACGCTAACAGAGGTTACAGGAGATTTAATTTTACCAACAATTACATGCTCAGGAGATGTTCAAATAAGTGCAGATGCAAATAATTGTTTTGCTTCAGGTGTAGTTTTAACAGACCCTTCAACATCAGATAATTGTGGTATTCAATCTCTTACTAATGATGCTCCAACTAATTTTCCATTAGGAGATACAGATGTTTTATGGACAGTAACAGACACAGCAGGAAATATAGCAACTTGTACTCAAGTTGTTACTGTAGTAGATGATATTGACCCAGTAATTACATGTGCATCAGATATGGAAATAAGTTCAGATACGGGTAGTTGTTCTGCTTCAGGTGTTTCTTTAGATGCTCCTACTGTTTCAGATAATTGTAGTATTCAATCACTTTCTAATAATGCACCAGCAGTATTTCCTATAGGGGATACGACGGTTACATGGACTGTTACAGATTCATCTGGTAATACGGCTATTTGTACTCAAGTTGTAACAGTTGTTGATGATGTAGATCCAGAAATTATATGTTCAGATAATATAGTAGTGTATGTAGATGATAATCAATGTGCCGCTTCAGGTGTGGTTTTAATAGATCCAACTACCTCAGATAATTGTGGAGTACAATCGGTAACAAATAATGCACCAACTAATTATCCTTTAGGAGTTACCAATGTAACTTGGACAATTACAGATAGTTCAGGAAATACAAATACCTGTGTTCAGGTGGTTACTGTTTTAGATGACATAGATCCGGAAATTACTTGTCCAGATGATTTAATAGTATCGGTTAATGAAGGAGACTTGTACACTATTCCAGATTATTCACCAGTAACAACAGCAACAGATAATTGTACAACGTCACCAGCAATTACTCAAGATCCTATCGCAGGAACTGAAGTTGGAGAAGGCACAACAATTATTACTATGACTGCAACAGATGATTCTGGGAACGAGGTTACTTGTACGTTTACATTAACTGTAAATGAAACATTTGGTGTAAATGATAATGATTTTTCTAACAATATTGTATTATATCCAAATCCAGCAAATCATCAAGTTATTATAGTTAATAATACAACAGAGCAATTGCAAACTGCTACAATTATTGATGTTAGTGGAAGAATTATACAAAAAATAAATCTATCAAACTCTGGTATTGAAACTAATATTCAAGTTGATAATTATGCTTCTGGGGTTTATTTTGTAAGAATAAATTCTGAAACAGCAACAGTAATTAAGCAATTTGTAAAAAGGTAAAACCTTTTAATGAATTTATATAAAAATCCCTGTCCGTTGAAACGGACAGGGATTTTTCATTTATTTTATTCTTTCAACATACGTTTTGTGATTATCCCATTATCTGTAGTTATCTGTATAAAGTAAATTGCTGATTCTAATACAGAAATATCAATTTGGTAGTTATTGTGTTCTGTAAAAGTTTGTTTCTTGACAATTCTTCCGCTCAAGTCAAACAATTCAACAGATGATACTACTAATCTTGGAGATACTATATTTAAAATATTCCTTGAAGGATTAGGGTATATAAAAACGGATTCTAGCTTTAAATCGTTTGTTTCTAAAACCTGTTCTTCAAACTGAATAGTAAATCGGTTATCAAAAGTTCCTGCATCAGATAAAAACTCATAACTTCCAATACTTAAATTGGTGATCGTATTTGTAAGATTATCAATTAAATAAACTGAAGCTTGCTCTATACTTGTTCCCTCAATGTTTGAGATTGATATATTATAAGAAATCATAGAATTTGATTGTATTAAAGTGGAAAACCCCATTGGAATTAACATATTAATATCAAAATCTTCTCTTCCCTGGATACCTAATTGTTGGGAACCATCTAATAAATGAGTATATAATGAAACAACAGTTCCTAGTTTCATAGTATCATATCCTTTATCTAAATCTTGGGTTGCATTCGACGTAAATGCAATTCCTGTGATACTTCCTAGTCCATATTCCTTTTCACGAACTTCAATCCATATTAGATTTTTCTCTTCGTTTTGTCTCAAGGTTGTATTTCCAGAAGTTAATCGAAGTGCATTGTTAAAAGTTACGTCTCCCGTAGCATTTGCTTTAATACCAAATCCTTGCCCAGTAGAAATAACTCCATCTGGAGTAGAACCTCCTGTTGCCGCAGGGATTCCCATACCTAAATTTCTAGTAGAAATATCTTCCATATTAAAATTTGCCGTAAGAGGCCCTGGGATTCCAGCAGCTGGAGTAGTGTTGTGTTCCCAGAAATATATCTCATCAACAATTTCATTAGAACTTATTAATGAATCAGCATCAATAGCAGATGCATAAGGATTTGATAATACATTAGGACTGTCTTCTTTGTCATCACCAAAAAATGCAGAATAAGTAACCACACCGTTATTTAATGTTCCTATATTAAACTGATAGTCGTATGATCCATCATCTGTATTTGATGGACGAACTAGATAACCTTCTCCAATAACGAGAGCTCCTAAATGGTTTGACCAATCATCAGGTTCTTGATCATAGAAATTTACTCCAATAATAGCAGGGTCTCCTTCATAAGGAGTAAAATCTTCTGTAGTATGATTCTTTACTTGATAAGCAGCAGTACCCAAACCATTCATATCTACGAAGGCAGTATCGTCTTCTAAACTCATTGGGCTTCCTAGAATTAAAAAATCTTTAGCAGATAAACTTGGTGTTGTAATATTTACATTGATGATACCATCATTAGTTACGATTGCTGTATCATCTATTTGAACCATATTTCCTGTATGTTCTACTACTAATGTTGAACCTGTTTCAACTATAATATTCTTATTGATTTTCATATAATCTCCTGCCTCAACTGTTACAGTTGCTGCCATACCAATTTCACAAGAGCAAGCATCTATGTTGGCAGTTGAAGTACTATAGCTAGAATTAAAAATTGCTTTGGTACTTGAGGTTGGGGGAGAACTGTCCCAACTACCTGTCCATGTAGTAATTGTTCCTAATATAGTTACTGTAGAAGTACAAGTATCTATACCACCCATACCATCATCGGCAGTTATAGTTATTATATTGCTGCCTATATCATCACATGTAAAATCTGTTTTACTTAATGAAACTATAACAGGACTGCCACAATTATCTGGTAATCCCGATTTTATAGGCTTAAAACCAACATAATCACTGGTAGCTGTCCAATCCATCCAATTTCGCGATTCAATAGCGTAACCAAGAGTACCATCTGCATTCTCAATTCCTTGTGTTCTAAGACCTCCATTATTTTCAGCAAGCGTAGTATGAATTTCTATAATATTAGTTCCTTCATGTATTTGTAATTGTGTTGTTACTATTTCAGGAGAAAGATATAATGGGACACTTTCAAAACTTACAATTAACTTTCTTGTTGGTTCAGTTCCAATTGTTTCATATTTAATGGTTCCAGAAATATGTGGACTTAATTCATCCCATACCATTGCAATCATTCCATTAGGAATTTCTGATTTGGGTATTATGGTTGATGAATAGGAAGGAGGCCCAGATAGACCATCTCCTGTAAAAGATACAAACCCATTTGAGGCAATATAAAATTCACTGTAGGTTGTCCCAAAAAAACTAAAATCAAAACCAATTGATAATGCAGGAGTTCCGTCGTCTTCTGCTATAGTAACTTCTGTTCCTGTTATTGTTTCTGGAGCAAAAGATCCTGTTTCATCAATAGTGTAGCCTAAACTACCAGTCCCTTCAGGGAAATTTGCAACCACATCAAGTTCAGTGATTGATGCATCTCCAGAAGCATCTAATGTTATTGTAACATCTTTGCAAACTACTATTGGAACACTAGTTGGAATTACCTCTATAGTTGCTATAGCCGACGTTCCTGTACATGGGTCACCGTAAGAAATTGAATGAATACCTACACCTGCAGTTGCAGCATCAAAAGAAAATGTTTTTCCATCTCCGGCATCAGTTACATGAGTACCACTATAAAAACCGCCAATGAGTCTTCCTCCACTCAAACCAGAGACAACCCCTTCAGAAATACATAGGCTAGTTCTGCTTGGAATCAATGTTGCTTCAGGCAAATCAAAAGCCTCTATACCATCAAATCTATCAAAGGCAGAACCTTGGTCTGCGCTAAATCCAAGTCCTCTCATAGCAAAAGTAGACCAAATAATGCATTCATTGGTTCCACCGGTAAGTGCTATATCTGCAGCTAAAATCGCATCTCTGCCATCTACAAAACCAGGTAGTACTTTCTGAAACTTCAACCCTTCGGTTACCAACTTTAATGCTATATTGTTTCCACCCACTCCTGTATAAAGATCAGGATCAAATCCGTAAGTTGCAATTAACGCTTCAGTCATATCATACAACATTGTTGCCCAAATAAATCCTATTCCGTGAGGTGATGAAATACCAGGATCTCCAACTGCAGCATAGGTGAAAGGATTTACCATGAAATCGAAACTATATGGGGCAGGTCTTATGCCAGGAGCAAATGGCCCTAAATCTTTTAGAAAATTTCCAACAACTCTATCATCCATAAAATTTGAGCTATCCATAGTAAGCATATAACCATAAAAGTCACTCCAACCTTCTCCCATTTGTTCAGCATTTACAAGAGCAGAAACATTAGCTCCACCTCCAATTAATCTATTAGAAATGCCGTGAGAATACTCATGAATAATCACAAGATTGTCATAAACAGCATCATTATGACCGGGCGTCATTGCACCATCACAGATATACATTTGCATAGTCGATTTAATTCCATCTGGGCAAGTTGCAAAATTGGCATTACATCTGTTGAATGAAGTAGGAGCTAAATCTGCACTGTCTTGAGCTTGTGCCTCAACGCTATCACCACCAACCCCACCGAGTGAGAAGTTAGATTCTTGAAAATTACCGGCTTCTTCAGTAAAACCATAGTTATATGAAATATCATGAATTACATTATTCCAATAAAATAGATTGGTGATTGCTGCATCTTCAGATTGATCTGTTGCTGTATAAATTGGATTTCCTCCACCCTCTATTGCATCAAAAGGATAATCAAAAATTAATCCTGGAGAAGTTTCTGGGCTATGATCTGCTTCAGTGCCAACATCATCATTCATGCCATCATCATATGCAGTTACATTATTCCCCTTGGTATAGGCATAAGTGGTAGTTCCATCATCGTGCCAGCCAATTGGAGATGCTAATGCGTCCTCAGGGTCTATTGCATAACTTCTTGGGCCAATATAAGGGCTTTCCATCGGAAGTGCGAAAACTTTATAAGAGCTTGCTAATAATGTGTTTTCTGAAGCCACTGTAGAAAGATTTAATTTCGTTTTATCCACTGGATATTTTGTAATTTTTTTTCTAGCCATTTCTTTATGTCCTTCCTCAGAATGATTTCCAGGAGTATCGCATGATATTGTCCAATTATCTTTATCTATTATTTTTCCAGTAGAAGCATCGACTCTAAAATTCCACCAGTCTGAAGTGTTTTTTTCTTTAACAGAAAGCTCCCAAACTAAAAGAGTTCCTATTTTATCTTGATAATAATAAAGCGATTTTATAGGAATATCTCTGTTGGATATTCCTGCTTTATTAAAAAGTCCTTTTTTATGAATTCCCTTTAAACTTTCTAATTGAATTAAATTAGATAAAGAATAACCCATTTGTCTAGCTACTTCAATAATTGCTTGTTCTGCAGTTATTGTTGAAGAAGTATTCTTTACAGTAGATTCTATTGAATGAACAAAATTAACGTGAGACATTAGTGTTTTTCCATTCCTATCTATATGGACACTCGATTCTGTGCCAATAACTTCAATTCCGTTTAATGCCTGTCTAATATATGTATGTTTAACATTAGTGATAGAACTAACATGTTCCGATGTAATTATGTATGTATTACCCGGAGGGTTCCTCATCAAGTTTTCAAGGAATACTGCCGATGTAATTCTAATATAATCCTGTTTTGCCTTGTTCTGCCCAGTTAATTGAATATAAAATAAAACAAAAAAGGTTAATAAAACTATTTTAGTTTTTTTAAGATATAATTTTCGAAGTGAAGTAGTTATTCCAAATTCCATAATTATTATTTTTAAATTACCCGCTCAAACTTTACTTTTGAGTCAGTTGTTCATTTTATAGTCAATTCTGGAATTAATAATGTAACCAATATTTTTTAAATTTTTGAAGTAAACTATTATCGGGATTACTATTTATCAGTCCTTTATTTACTAATTTTAGTTTTCATCAATTAAAATAAAAGAATATATATGATTGAATTCTAAAAAGGACATTAACCATCAAAACAACTTTACTATGAAAAATCTTACTTTACTTGTAATTTGTGTTTTTCTATTTTCAGCAAAAATAAAAGCTCAGGAATTTTCAGAAATCATTAAGCCACATCTTGAAAAACAACTGTCTAATGGAGAATTACTTCCTTCAGATATAAATTGGGAAGTAACAAAAGAGCACATTAGCAGTATTAGTAATATTCATCATATTTATTTTACTCAAACAATAAATAAAATTCAAATAGCTAATACTGCATCAAGTATTCACTTGAATGAGAGAGGTGATGTAATAACTAGCAATATTAATTTTATTAAGAATTCTTTTGTAAAATCTAAAGGAATCTCGTCACCATCTATTTCTGCTATAAAAGCTATCCAGTTAATTTCTTATGACTTAGGATACACAATTAAAAAACCATTAAAAGTTTTTAACAAAAAGACAGAGGCAAATCAAAAAATGCTTGTTAGTAATGGTGGGATTTCAGAAAATGATATTTCAGCAGAACTCATATACAGTTTAAATAATGATAATGAATTAACCTTAGCTTGGGAAGTTTCAATTTTAGAAATTGGATATATGCATAGTTGGGATGTGTTAATTGATGCATTATCTGGGAAAATTATTGACAAGATAGATTTGGTTATTTATTGCAATTATGAAAATGAAGCAGGTTTAGAAACTAGTCAATATTCTAGCTTCATAAAAAAGAGCGTAACAGATAGTAATAATTTAAATTGCCAAGAATGTTATGAAGTTGTTGCAATGCCATTAGAGAGCCCCTATTATGGAGAGAGGAGCATTGTTGTTAATCCATCAGATAATGAAGCTTCTCCTTTTGGATGGCATGATATTGATGGAATAGATGGTGATGAATATTACACTACAAGAGGAAATAATATAAATGCATATATTAGCTCGAGTGGTGAGGGCGACTATCAGCCCTATGGAGGAGAATTATTAGAGTTTACTGAATATCCCTTTGATCAAGAATTTTCTGAAGAAGAAAGGTTTTTAGATGCTTCAATAACCAATTTGTTTTATTGGGGAAATATTGCCCATGATGTATTTTATAGATATGGTTTTAATGAGCAGGCTGGAAATTTTCAAGTAAATAATTATGGAAATGGGGGACACGATGAGGATCCAATTATTGCAAAAGGACAATTACAGTTAGATTTTTGTAATGCTTACTTTATACCTTTTTCAGATGGGAATAGGTCTTTTCTTGTTATGAATGCCTGTGGTGATAAGGATGGTTCTTTCGATAATTTAACTATTGTACATGAATATACGCATGGTTTAACAAATAGAATACTTGGCAGTGGTGCTGGTTGTCGTAAAGATGAAACACCATGGGAAGGTTGGTCAGACTGGTATGGCTTAATGTTAACACTTTCTCCAGAAGATGTAAGTGAAACACCTAGAGGTATTGCTACTTATTTACTAGGTCAAGGGGCGGAGGGTCAAGGAGGAAGACCTTTCCCATATTCTACAGATATGAACATCAACCCTCAAACGTATGACTATATAAAATACTATGAAAATAATCATAAGGTTGGTTCAGTATGGGCATCTATTCTTTGGGAGCTAACGTGGGTATTAATTGAGGAATACGGATATGATCCAGATATTTATAATTTCAAGGGAGATATTAATCAAGATGCAGGGAATATAATTGCAATGGCAATTGTTACTGAGGGATTAAAGATAGGAGATTGCTCCGATGGGTTTGTTGAAGCTAGAAATGCTATATTTCTTGCATTTAATACTATTTATGAAGGGGAACCAGATTGTTTTTTATGGGAAGCCTTTGCAAAAAGGGGCCTAGGGTTTTATGCTTCAGAGGGAAGTGCTGATGATGTTACAGATGGGGTTGAATCATTTGAAATGCCACCTAGTAGCGCAGAGTTTGATTTTCAATTAGGTGGAATCTGTCCAAGTGCTAATAAATTATTAGCTTTAAGTGGAGGAAATCCAAAAGGAGGAGTTTATAATGGTTTAGGTGTTATAGATGCTGGTAATGGGTTTACGTTTTCATTCGACCCTGCTATTGCAGGAATAGGGTTACATACAATAACTTATGAAATTCTTGACAGTGAATGTGCAGTGGCTTCTACAGATGAAGGCAGTATTGAAGTTATAGCCGATATTATTTCACCAGATTTAACTTGTACAGAAGAAGTGACCGTAAATATTTCTACAGATATAGATTTTTATTCTGTTATAGATTTTTCTTATTTGATATATTATAGTGATAATTGTAATAATGAAATAACAGTAACTCAATCGCCTGATTTTGGGACCCTTGTTGGCGTTGGCTCTCACATAATTGAATTTGAAGTAAAAGATTATGTAGGTAATATGACTAATTGTTCATTTAATTTAATTGTTGAAAATGATGCTGAAGAAATTGCAAATGCATTTGATGTTTATCCAAATCCAACAGCTAATGATATTTTAATGATGAGTACAATTGAAATAGGTTCATTAACAACTGAGGTTTTTGATATTAACGGAAGGTTGATTTTTGCTAATGAATTCAATGAATTTGGTTTTGAAAAAAGAATTAACTTAAAAGAATTAGCTAAGGGAATTTATTTTTTGAAAATTAGTACTACCGATTTTAATATTGTAAAAAGAATAATTAAAAAATAAGAAAATAATATTGCAATAGATTTAGCAGGGTATTTCTCTATTCTATAATAGAAATAACACAGAAGCCTTAATGAAACATAAAGTAAACATCATTAAATGTTGATGTCACTAAAAAGAAACATTTTTAGGTTATATAAAAAAGACCGTCACAGTTAAGAGACGGTCTTTTGTAGTTATATTATACTAATAAAAGAAAACTAATATTTTGTAATAATTTTAATGGCAACTTCTGTCCAAGTCTTACTAATTCCATCATCTCCTTTATGCAATTCTCCACAAGCTTTATTTAATGTTTCTAAAGCACCCGATGTATCCCAATCTTCAAGGTTGAGTTCAGAAGTGAAAATTACTTCATGCTCAGCTGCAAAATAGGAGAGAGGTATGTTTTTGCTTTTACCATTCATTGTGATCTTGGCTGTACACAAATCATCTTTATCAAAAGATAATTTTCCAGTGATATTTTGGGTATCTAACATTACATTGAAAAAAGATGCGATTAATTTTTTATCACGCTCATCATTATCTGTAAATAATCCACTTACTGGAATGGAAAACTCTAAACCATTAAAAGCTTCTGCTATAGAGTCCCCTTTACTTGTCTCAAAGTCTATACTTGTAAATTGCCCGCCTACTGCAATTTTATTTGTTGTTTTATAAGCAGTCCAAGAAACAGTAGTAGAGTTTGGTCTAACGATATAAGTTCGCTCATTATCTGTATTTCTGTCTGAAACATCAAGAGTAATTAGAGATTTTTCTGTGGTCACCTCTGCTTTTTCTGTTTCGCTTGATTTTGTGTCGTTTTTACAAGAAACAAAGGTTACAAAAACCATTAGTGTAATTAGGTAAGTTGTTTTTTTCATTGATTAGTGTTTAATTAATAATTTGCAATTTAATAATTATTTATTCCTTTTTTAAAGTAATTGTTTCTGTTTTTTTGAAAGGAGATAATTCTAATTGTTCCATTTCGGTTTTGTAGTTCACCCATTCCTCTTCAAAAAATAAGTTGGTTTCTTTTAATACCGCTTCTAATTGTGTGCTGGCTTGTTCCATCAAAATAGTTTCAGTTATAGTCATTCCATTTGGTCTGCTACCAGAATACCAGTTGGCAGTTCCAATTCGTTGCCTAACTGATATCTCAGAACTATTGGTAATACCTTGGCGGTCATCTTCCTTGCCAATGTATAAGTCTATGATCGAATCTATTTGTTTGATTACTTTTTTGCTGAGATCTATCTGATCTTTATACATTTTTTTATCTTCTTTATTCAATTCGCCTTTCAATTTTGAAGCAGTATTCTTACTCTCTACCAATTGTTTTACAGCATCAGCAACTATTTGTCTCATTAGCTCTATTTCTTTTTCAGTCTTATAGATTTCATTAATTGCATTTTCTGAAGTTTCAACACGTGGATCCATTTTAACTTCAATGGTACTGCTTGAAGTTTCTTCTAAATAATTTATTTCAAGTTTGTAGGTTCCTGGTTTTACTGAAACACCTCCAGGTTCGTTTTTACGTTCTTTAATTTCTCGAGAAGGTCTATCAACTCCTGCCTCATTCATATACCATCTCCAACGATAAATACCTGTACTATCCGGAATCTTTTTCTTTAAACTCCTAATCAATCGCTCCCCATCGTAAATTTTTAAGTAAATTGAATCTTTGTGTTTTCCTTCTGTATCAATTTCTTCAGTATCAGAATCAACATCATCATCATCATCATCATCGGTTGCTGAGCCTGTCGAAGTATCCTCATCCTCATCCTTATCATCGGTTACTGAGCTTGTCGAAGTGTGAAAATAATACATAATTCTAGCACCATACGCTCTATTCTCCCCATTAAAAATGGCATCGGCTCCAAATCTACTTCCACTAGGTTGTTGGTAAGAAACATGATAAGCAGTAGGAGTCTCAAACAGCGCAATATCTGAAGCCAATACCTCTTTGTCTTTTGCAATAGCTCGCAACGGACGAATATCATCCAGCACCCAAGCAGCACGTCCAAAGGTGCCAATTACCAAATCGTTTTCTCGCTCTTGAATCACTAAATCTTTCACCGAAACTGTTGGGAAACCATTCGTCCATTTTTCCCAAGAATTTCCAGCATCTATTGAGATATACAATCCATCATCCGTTCCTAGAAATAATAGATTCTTCTCTTTAGGGTCTTCTATAATGCAAAGGGCATAACTTAATACATCTTCTTTATTTACAATTTGTTGCCAGGATTTCCCATAATTAGTAGTTCTATACACATAAGGTTCGTAATTAAACCTTCTGTAATCATTAGCTACCAATAGCGCTTCTCCTTTATTTTTGTTAGATGCTTTTATTTGAGTAACCCAACTTCCTTTGGGTAATCCAGATATATTATTAGAAACTTCAGTCCAGTTTTGACCTCCATTTTGTGTAAAATGAACACGGCCATCATCACTGGCAACCCAAAGCATATTTAGCTCTAAAGGTGAAGGTTCAATCACTAAAATAGAAGTATGGTTTTCAGCTCCAGTTGCATCCATCGTAATTCCGCCACTTTCATCTTGCTTTTGTTTTTCAGGATCGTTGGTGGTTAAATCTTCTGAAATGATTTCCCAAGTAAGTCCTTTATCGGTTGATTTATGTACAAACTGACTTCCGAAGTATATAGTACTATTATCAAAAGGGTCAATATTAATTGCAGAATTCCAATTAAAACGAAGCTTGACTTCAGGGTCAGGATGAGTAGGGCGTACCGTATAATTATTTCTTGTTTGCCAATCGTAGCGATCCACATACCCCTGCTGACTCATAGTCCAACCGTAACGGCTATCATCTTTATCTGGTACAACATCAAAACCATCACCAAAAGAAATTTCTTGCCAGTAATCATTTCTAATTCCTTGAGAACGCCACACATAAGCAGGACCTCGCCAGCTTCCGTTGTCTTGCATTCCTCCATAAACGTTATATGGAGTTTCATTATCCACTGCGATATGATAAAATTGGGCTACGGGTAAATTTCCTATAAATCGCCATGTTTTTCCACCGTCATGG
>Ga0164313_10002857_pt1 | contig 15375 bp, 12 predicted proteins | sample GuaBasSedimGuay4_FD_113735 | JGI IMG/M metagenome (GOLD analysis project Ga0164313, IMG submission 113735) | Subseafloor sediment microbial communities from Guaymas Basin, Gulf of California, Mexico - Guay4, Core 4569-4, 0-3 cm | ecosystem: Environmental > Aquatic > Marine > Hydrothermal vents... | reverse complement strand
CGGGAGGGCGGCAGGCAGGGTCACGAGGCAGGCGATTAGATTGCCGCACGCAACGGCCGAAACGGCGGTGGACGGCGCATCGCCGACGGAAGTGGAGGTCCGTTGAGAAGGCCGGGCCAGCCACCGAAGACCGATGATGGTCAGCGCCCAGCAGATCCCAGCGACGATCGCGACTGCATTCCCGAGTTGGGGGTCGGGGGCGGTTTGGAGGGCCGGTTGCGCGCCGGCGAAGATCATCGAAATGCCCGCGGCGAGGGCGGCGATGAACCAGATCTGACGACTGCGTACGCGCTCGTGAAGGAGGAGCGGGCTCAAGAGGAGGATGTAGAGCGGCGCCGTGGCCTGGAGGAAGATCGCGTTGGCCGCGGTGGTGAGCTTGTTGGAGAGGACGAAGCAGATCATGGTGCCGGCGTAGGCGGATCCCACGAGCCATGTTTTCCAGCTCCAGTTCCGGCGGGCGGATGGCAAGAACGCGAGGAGCGCTGCAGCCGCGATCCCTGAGCGAAGACTCGCCACCTGCCAGCCGTTGAGCGAGGACAGCTTGATGGCCGCGCCACCGGTGGAAAAGAGCACCGCGGCGGAGAGGATCATCAATCGATCGACGAATCGCGGGTGAGGGTGCTCGGTCATCGGCAGACATCATACCGGCGATGATTTCGGATTTCGGATTTCGGATTTCGAATTTGCCACCCATCGTCTCCATACCTCCCGGCGCCATTGAGGGTTGGGTGGCATTCCGAATTCCGAATTCGGAACTCTGTAGTGTGTTATATTTTCCCAGATGCGAGATGGAGTAACAGGGGTCCGCATGCGCCGCTTCCCGATAGGGGAGCTTTTTTGTATGACTTCGGTGGGGGTACGATGACTGCGGCGGATGACGGCTCCACTGCGCTGCATCAGGTTCTGGACAAGAGCGGCATGGCCCATACGGTCGCGCGGATGGCCGCCGAAATCTTGGAGCGTGACGGCGACGACCTGATGCTGGTTGGGATCCACACCCGTGGTGTGCCGCTCGCCGACCGTCTGGCTCGCGCGCTCGAGGAAGCGACGGGGCGCAAGGTGGCCGTCGGCTGGCTCGACATCTCGCTCTACCGCGACGACGTTGGTCCCTGGCGGCCGGCCCACCAGCAGCCGGTGCTCAAGGAAACCGTGCTCCCAGACTCCATCGACGATCGCGTCATCTATCTGATCGACGACGTCATCTTCACCGGACGTACGACCCGTGCCGGCCTCGACACCCTGCTCGACTGGGGGCGCCCGCTCGCGGTGCGGCTGGCGGTACTGGTGGATCGCGGCCACCGCGAGCTGCCGATCGCTGCCGACATCGTGGGCAAGGTGCTGAACACGGCGAGGGACGAGGACGTGAGAGTGCGTTTCGCCGAGGTCGACGGTGAGGACGGCGTCTGGGTTGGTAGCGGGGTGAACGGTGCCGATTGAGGCGGCCACGGCCCTCAGCGGCAAGGACGTGGTCGGGATCGGCCACCTGAGCACCGGCGAGATCCAGCTCATCCTCGACACCGCAGAGGAGTTGCTCGACGTCGCGGAACGGCCGATCAAAAAGGTGCCGGCGCTTCGCGGGTCGACGGTGGTCAACCTCTTTATGGAACCCTCGACCCGGACCCGCTTCTCCTTCGAGGTGGCCGAGAAGCGGCTGTCGGCCGACACCCTCAACTTCTCATCTTCCGGGTCCTCGGTGAGCAAGGGAGAGACGCTCCTCGATACGGCCCGCAATTTGATGGCGATGGCGCCCGATTTCATCGTCATCCGCCACCCGAACTCGGGCGCTCCTCACCGGCTTGCCGAGGTGGTCCCGGTATCGATCATCAACGCCGGCGACGGCATCAACGAGCATCCGACTCAGGCCCTTCTCGATGCCCTGACCATGCGCCAGCGCTTTGGCAGTCTTGCGGGTCTCAAGGTGGTGATCGCCGGCGACATCCGGCACTCGCGAGTGGCGCGATCCAACGCATTTCTGCTCACGAAAATGGGCGCCGAGGTGCGCTTTGTCGCTCCCGCGTCGCTGCTGCCGCTCGATGTGGAGGACCTCGGGGTGAGCTCCTTCTTGCGGATCGAACCGGCTCTCGAGGGCGCCGACGTCGTGATGATGCTGCGCATCCAGCTCGAGCGCCAGAAGAAAATCAACTTCCCATCCATGCGCGAGTATTTTGATTTCTTTGCCCTCACCCCCGAACGGCTGCGGCTGGCTGCGGATCACGCGGTGGTGATGCACCCGGGCCCGATGAATCGTGGCGTCGAGATCGACTCCTTGGTGGCGGACGGCGAGCAGTCGGTGATCCTCGATCAAGTGACCAACGGTGTCGCAGTCCGCATGGCCATTCTCTACCTGCTCGCAGGAGGACGCAGTGAAGCGGCTTCTGATTCGTAACGGCCGGGTCCTCGATCCGTCCCAGGGTCTCGACCAGGGGATGGACATCCTCGTCGAGGACGGGATTGTGGCGGCAATCGGTGAACGCCTCGAGGCGCCGCCCAAGGTGAAAACCCTCGATGCGGCGGGACTGGTGGTCGCGCCCGGTTTCATCGATCTCCACACCCACCTGCGCGAACCGGGCCTCGAGTACAAGGAGACCATCGAATCGGGCTCCAGGGCGGCGGTGGCGGGCGGTTTCACTGCGATCTGCTGCATGGCCGACACCGAACCTACCAATGATGATCCGTCGGTGACCTCGTTCATTCGCAAGCGTGCCGAACAGGCCGGTTTGGCCAGGATCTACCCGGTAGGTGCGCTGTCGACGGGCCTCAAGGGCCAGGAAATGGCCGAGATCGGTGAGATGGCGAAGGCCGGGGCGGTGGCGGTATCGGACGATCCGCGGCCGGTCGGTAATGCGCTGCTCCTGCGGCGTGCGCTCGAATATGCCAGGAGCTTCGATCTCCCGGTGGCGGTGCACGAGGAGGATCTCGATCTTTCCGACGGTGGGTCGATGCACGAGGGCGCGGTATCCACGCGGATCGGTCTTCGTGGGATGCCGACCTCAGCCGAAGAAGTGATGGTGGCGCGAGACGTGTTGCTTGCCGAGCTCACTGGTGGCCAACTTCACATCTGCCACCTGTCGACCTCGATCGGCTTCGACCTGGTGAGGATTGCCAAACGTCGGAAGCTGGGGGTGAGCTGTGAGGTGGCGGCCCACCAGTTCGTTCTCACGGATGAGGACGTCGCCGGCGCCAATTATGATCCCAATTGGAAGACCAACCCACCGCTGCGGAGTGCGGCGGAGGTGGAGGCGATTCTGCAGGCCATCTATGACGGCGCAGTGGACGCCATTGTCTCCGACCACGAGCCCCACCACGCCGATGAAAAGGAGCTCGATTTCGCCGATGCCCCGTTCGGAATCGTAGGTCTCGAGACGGCGGTTCCCCTCGCCCTCGATCGTCTGGTGCACGCGCGGGTCATCGGTCTGATGCAACTCGTGCGCCTGATGTCGACCCGGCCGGCGGAAATATACAATCTGCCCGGTGGCAGTCTGCGCGAAGGCGCGCCGGCTGACATCACCATCCTCGACCTGCGGGCTCTGCGCACGGTTGATCCCAGCTCATTCAAATCGCTGGCCCGCAACACGCCCTTCGCAGGCATGCGTCTCAAGGGTTGGCCGGTTGCCACCATCGTCGGCGGCAATATCGTCTGGCAAGCATAGTTTTGAGTTTTTAGTTTTGAGTTTTGAGTTACGGACGGGTTTCGGATTTGAGGTTCGGGAAACGCCCATTCACCGAAGGTGCCTGGCATTCTCTCGGGGGGTGTGATGGGAAACGGGTTGCCTCGAAGCCAAGAGCGCCTCGCCGGGACATGGCAGCGACAACTAAAAACTCAAAACTCATGTGTGTTATCCTTCCGCTCCCGTGCACACGCTGCTCGGATTATCCGCTTGCGAGGCCTGCCATGATTGAGGAGTCCAACGATATCAACGAGTTCGAGCAAGCTCTCCGTGAGAGCTTCGAAGCCGAAGAGCTCAAGCCTGGCGACGTGATCAAGGGCGTGATCGTCGCCATTCACGGCGACGTGGCGCTGGTGGATGTGTCCGGCAAATCGGAGGCCGTCCTCGAACGCGCCGAGCTCGACGACCTTGGAACCGGCGATCCTGTTGAGGTGGTCGTGGTGTCGGTCGGCGAGGAGATCAGGGTCTCCCGCCGGATGGCCCTCGAGGCCAAGCTCAAGGAGGTGCTCAGCCAGGCGGTCGCCTCGGGCGAGCCGGTCGAGGGCAAGGTGATGGGCCGTCGCAAGGGCGGATTCGATGTCACCGTTTCAGGAGTGCGTGGCTTTTGCCCGATGTCCCTTATCTCCGATGTGCGGGTGGATGATCTCGACAGCCACCTCGGCCAGACATACACCTTCAAGGTTCTCGAGTACGAGCCCGATGGTCAACAGTTGGTCGTTTCACGGGCGGCCCTCCTGCGCGAAGAGAGGGCGCGTCTTCGCGAGCAGGCATGGACCACCCTGGAGCTCGGTGCGGAGGTCGAGGGCCGGGTGCGGTCTTTGACTGATTTCGGTGCATTTATCGATCTCGGCGGCGTCGACGGCCTCGTTCACGTGACCGAAATCGCCCACCACCGAATCGGCCACGCGCGCGATGTGCTGCGCGTGGATCAGGAGGTTCGGGTCAAGGTGCTCGATCTCGATCGCGAGAAGGACCGCATTTCCCTGAGCATCAAGGCGCTCGAGAAGGACCCGTGGGACGGCGTGAAGGAACGGTATCCCTCGCGAAGCGTCTTTGAAGGAGCGGTTGTCCGCAAGGCCGACTTCGGTTTCTTCGTCCAGCTCGAGCCGGGGATCGACGGGCTGCTCCACGTCAGCCAGCTGCCACCGGGAGTGGAGAAGAACGCGCCTGAGCTCGAAGTTGGAGAGAGCATTCGCGTCTGGGTGCGTGAGGTCGATGTTGAGAACCGGCGCATCGGGCTCACCATGAGGCCAATACCGGACCACGACCCATGGGAGCGCATCGAAATGCGATTCCAGGAGGGTCAGACCGTCGAGGCAACGGTGGAAAACGGTGCCGACTTCGGGGTCTTCGTCGAGCTCGAGCCCGGGCTTAGCGGTCTGATTCCGATCTCCGAGCTGGGGCTCGAGAGGGACGCCGATCCCCGGGAAGCGTTTGCTCCGGGCGAGAAGATCAAGCTCAAGCTGATGAGCATCGACCCCAATCGCCGCCGGATCAGCCTGTCAGTGAGCGCCTTCAAGCGTGACCTCGAGCGGCTGGAGTACAGCGATCACATGGGCGCCGCAAAGGAATCCGAGCCGACGGTCACCGGTTTCGGCGCCCAGCTCGCAGCAGCCCTCGACAAGCCCAAAGAGGCGGTCGCGAAGAAGGAGTCGGCGGAAAAGAAATCCCCCAAGAAATCTGCAGCCAAGAAGGCGCCTGCCAAGAAGAAGGCCGCAGCAGCGAAGAAACCTGCCGCGAAGAAGCCGGCCGCGAAGAAAGCCCCAGCCAAGAAGACTGCGGCGAAGAAAACCGCAACAAAGAAGCCGGCTGCAAAGAAGCCAGAAGCCAAGAAGAAGACCGCCGCCAAGAAACCGGCTACAAAAAAACCGGCGACGAAGAAGCCTACTGCGAAGAAGACCGCGGCGAAGAAGTAACCGACCCGTCCACCCAGTCTACAAAATGTCGGGCCGCATTGAGTTTGTTCTATTTCAATTCTCGGCCGTGGGATCGTCGCGTACGCCCTATCGGTTTCGATGGGTGACGCCGGCGATCCCACGGCCGAGAATTGAACTGGAGGCGACGCCCGGATTCGAACCGGGGATCAGGGCTTTGCAGGCCCCTGCCTTAGCCACTTGGCCACGTCGCCTACTTGGGGCCGCAATTCTATGGCAGGCCGCACGGACCGTCAAGGAATGGGGCTCAACTGACTCTGGTCCTTATGCCCTTCCTCAACCTCCAAAAAACCGATCGAAAAAGCCCAGCCGGAGGCTGGGCGTTTGCGATCGGTTTTTTGGAGCGGGAGACGGGAATTGAACCCGCGACGTCAACCTTGGCAAGGTTGCACTCTACCGCTGAGTTACTCCCGCTCGAATCCCCCGATGGGGAGGGTCAATCTAGCAATCGCGGTTGATCGTGTCAACCTTCCTTCATTCCCGCCACCATCCACTTGCGGGCGAGGATGAGCGCTACCGGCGTGATCATCGCGATCATGGCGTAGATGAGCCACATGACCTCGGTGTTGGTCGGTAGGCCCGTCTCAGGCCTCGGGATGTACTTCGCCACGAAGTAGCCCGAGTAGAGCCCGGTTACGAACTTTGTGAGAAACCATGGGAACTGGCCGATGCCCATGTAAAGACCGGTCTTGCCCGGCGGCGCGACCTCAGCGATCCACTGCAGAAACCGCGGCTGCCACATGGCCTCGCCGATCGACATCAGCAAGATGTACGCGAGGAAGGGAACCAGGTGCGGCCCGATGACCAGGAGGAAAGTGGGGAGCGCCATCACAAAGGTGCCGATGATCATCATCGTATAGACGTTGGCGCGAGCCGTCAGTCCGGCGACCAGCGGCGCCAGGACGAAGATCAGGATCGGGTTGAGGTTGGAGAAGAACTCGAAGTAGTTGCTGACCACTGAGCCGCGGAACGCGCGGTCGAGGTAGTAGGGGAGGGTCAGCCAGTTGTGGGCGAACAGGGTCTGGACCGGGATCAGGATGAAGATGAAGAAGGTGAACCGAGAGTCGCGGAACGGGTGGTCCGGGCGCACTCTCAGAAACTCGTACACCGCGAGCACTACGAGCACACCGGCGACGGCGTAGGTGGCAAGCGGTGCGATGAAGAGACGACCGGTGGCGGCGGCGACCGCAGCGCCGATCGAGACCGCCGCGAGGGAGACCAGGACGATGAACCGAAGGTTGCTGTGCTGCGGCTTGGCAGCGGTGATTTCCTCCTCAGCGGGGTCCTTGCTTTCATCTGCGCCGTTTTCTGCTGCGAACTCTTCCGTCTCCCGCCGAACGCGCTCCACAGCAGCAGCATCGGTGGTGCGGGTGAGGATGACCAGGGTCACGATCAGCGCCAAGACGCAGAGTGCGGCGTAGGTCCAGAAGACAGCGGTCAGGCCGTTCGGAGGGAATGTGTCGACAAAGCGGTGGCGTATGGCCGGCGACACGAAGCCGGAGAAGAACGCGCCCAGATTCATGAGACCGTAGACCACCGCATAGCCCATCGCGGCCGTCTTGGGGCCCGTGTACCTCTTGACTCCGGCATAGGCTGCCGGCTGGTACAACCCGTATGCGATCAGCGTGATCACAAGCCCAACGATCATCGTGAAGAACATCGGCGAGCCCAACCCTTGCCCGAGTGGAATGGTCCCCGACAGGGCGATCAGTCCTCTGCCGACGACGAACATTGCAAAGGCGAGGGCGAGGGCCCTGGGGACGCCGATCTTGTCGCTGACTCCGCCCAAAAAGAGCATTGCGAAAGTGATTCCGGCCGTGAAGACCGAGTACACCCAACCCGCCTGCAAATCACTCAGACCCACGTTTTCCGAGCAGTACTTGCCGAGAATCGTCAGGATCCCGAAGTAGACGAGTCCCTCTATGACGTATGGGATGTTGACGCCCCAAAGCGCCTTTGGCGCCTTGACGAAGGCCACCAACGTGGTGCCGAGCTCGTTGAAGGATTCGGATACGATCTGGGCGACGGTCTTGGTCTCTTCGGTCCGTTCCGCTTCACTCATGTGGTGCTCTCCTCCCGGACTGTTGTTTGCAGGCCGCCAGTGATTCTACACTGCCGCTAAATCCGAACCTCTCCGCGGATCACGGCGCCGCAGGAAATCTTCGCTCCGGCTCCTTCACTTCGAACAACGGTGTCCTCCTCTACCACCACCCCGGCGGCAAAGGAGATATCGCCCTCGACCACGAGGCTCGAGCAGCGGCGAAGTGAGGGCGGGCCCGCGGGGAAGCGGCGGTCAAAATCGTCGATCAGCTTGTAGAACCGTTCGTCCAACCGAACAACCGGCGGTGTGGTGCGGTCGGGATGCAGTATGACGCGCGAGTCTTCGGTGAGTTCATACGCGTCCGACCGGATGGCGAGGAGGTCGTTGGTGTTCTTGACCGGCGAGAACCGGCGCCGGGGCACCCGGATCGCGGCGGCTCGCGAGAACATCGAAATGGCGGTCCCCATCGCGGTTTCGAGCTGAAAGACCGGCGGCGACGAGGGGTCGCGCGGATTGAGAGTCTTGCGGTTGACAATGGTGGGCAAGGGCAAGAACCCATGGTTCGCTGTGAGCAACTGTGCCAGAGAGGGGAGATGCAGCCACAAGTTGTTGGTGTTGAAGTAGCGGTGGCGGCTCACATCTTGGAAGGCAGTCTCGGCCTCGGGCGGGCACTGCGCCGACTCTCGCAAGGCCAGACGATGATTGCGCAGACGGCATAGATGGCCGCCCTTGCGGTCGGCCACCGTCCGGTCGGCCGCCTCGAGCAGAAAATCTGCCCCTTCGGCAATCATGAAACCGAGGATCGCCGTGTCGAGCACCGCGCCCAGGTTGTCGGCGTTGGAGACGAATGCGTACTCGATGCCGGCATCGAGCAACCGATCGAGCAGACCGGAGGCTGCGATGGCGGTGTAGAAATCACCGTGACCGGGCGGGCACCACTCGAGTTCCGGGTCGTCCGGGAATTCCGCCGGCGCCATCCCATCGGAGAGGATCTTCGGCACTCTATTCTGGAGAAATCCAAGCGCCAGGTCTTCGCTCACGAGATCGGGGTAGGCGGCGAGAACTCTTTCCGAGTCGGCGGCGGTGCGAAAGCTGTTCATGAATACGAGAGGGATCCTGAATCCGACCCGCTCTTGAAGGGCGAGCACCTGGCGGGCTATGAGATCGAGGAAGCTCAGCCGGCCGCGTACCGGGAGGAGCGATTTGGCGCGGTTGAGACCCATCGAGGTTCCGAGACCTCCGTTGAGCTTGATAACCACCACTGTGTCGAGCCGGGCCCTGCCGACCTCTCGGTGTGCGTCGAGGTTCTCGGCATCGGGAAGATCCGGCACGGGACCGATCTCGTCCTCGGCGATAGTTCCGCGCTCACCGTCACGAAGACGATTCAGATGCAGGGTGAATGAGGCGATGGCCGGGTCAGACAGTCCGCGCTCACGCATCAGGTCGACAAAGGGTTGCAGGAACTCCGATTTCGGGTCTGCGTCCGCCATCACCATCCCCTTTCCGCGAGTAGCTGTCATAATAGTAGCGTGAGAGTTCGTTGCATGATGTTTGTGGGCATCTTGATCCTACTGACGGTGGTCCCGGCCGCAGCCAACGGCGCTGCCGAAATCTCCGAGGGAGGCGCCGTGTCGCTCGATCGTAGCGAGCTACGGCAGATGATCAACCAGGTCAGCCTCGAGCACGGGGTGGATCCCAAGCTCGTCGACGCTCTGGTGCGGGTGGAGTCGAGCTATGACCCGAAGGCGGTCAGCCGGAAAGGCGCCATGGGATTGATGCAGCTGATGCCCGGCACGGCGGATCGCCTCAAGGTGGAGAACCCGTTCGATCCCGAAGAAAACGTGCGCGCCGGGGTGAAGGAGTTCTCGCGGCTGGTGGACCGCTATGCCGGCAATCTTCAGCTCGCGCTCGCCGCCTACAACGCCGGCGAAGGGGCGGTCGCCCGCTACCGGGGCATCCCGCCATACAACGAGACCCGCAACTACATCTCCCGGATTCTGACCCTCTACACCGGGAGGCCGTTCCGACTGGCCGGGACCTATCGGGCGAAGCCGGTGCGAATGATGCGCGACCGAAACGGGAACACGGTCATAACGAACGTGCCATCGACTTCGACGACAGTTACGGCGTCGATCCGCGCATCAACTCTTGGCGGTGACGGACCGCTCCGCGGAGGATTCGGAAGCACGAATTAACCCGGCAAAGAACGCTGCGGATACCGTACAATCGGATCATACCGAGAACGAATCAAGGGAGCGGTTCAAGGTGAGCGTGCAGCTATGAAAGGCAATCGGTCAGCCAAACCCGGGTGGGGCGTTCTTATCCTGGCGGCGACTGCGCTCTGCGCTTGCGGCTGCTCGTCGATCATCTCGTCGGCCACCGGCAACCTCGCCGACAGCCTGACGACCGCCGTCCTCGAGCAGAACGACCCGGAGACGGTGCGCCAGGGTGCGCCGACCTACCTGCTCCTGATCGACGGTCTGATCGCCGACAGCCCCAACGACGTCGATTTGCTCCTGGCCGGGGCGGGTCTCTACTCGAGCTACGCCGGTGCCTTTGTTGACGACCCCGAGCGGGCATCGAGGCTTGCCGAGAAGGGGAGGGATTACGGCTGGCGGGCGTTGTGCCAGAGCGACAACCGGGCCTGCGGCAGCTGGTCCGCGCCGTACGACGACTTCGACCGGGTGATCAACGACATGGGGATCAAGCGGGTGCCGGTGTTGTACGGGAGTGGCGTCGCGTGGGCGACCTGGATTCAGAAAAACACGGACGACTGGAAGGCCATTGCGGACAAGGCGCGGGTGGACGCCATGATGCAGCGGGTGGTGGCCCTCGACGAGACCTTTGACGACGGCGCGGCGTATCTCTACCTGGGGATCCTCGCCACCCTCCTGCCCGAGGCCATGGGTGGTCAGCCGGAGAAGGGCAGGGCCGACTTCGAACGTGTGATCGAGCTTTCCGAGGGGCGAAATCTGATGGCCAAGGTGCTGCTGGCCCAAAAATATGCCCGTCTGGTCTTCGATCGGGAGCTGCACGATCGTCTGTGTCGCGAGGTCATCGATGCCGATCCCGTGGCTCCCGGACTGACGCTCATCAACACCATCGCCCAGGGCGAAGCGGCGGAGTTGCTCGAGGACTCAGAAGACTACTTTGGAGATTGATGTATGTTGAATTTCAAAATCCTCCTCACCCTGCTCATCGCGCTGCTGATCGCTCCGGCGGCGGGCGCGCAAGGGGTGCGTCTGAAAATCGCCACCCTGGCTCCGGACGGGACCCTCTGGATGAAGGAGCTGAAAAAAGCCGCCGAAGAGGTCGAGGAACGAACCGATGGCCGCGTCACTTTCCGTTTCTATCCCGGCGGGACGATGGGTACCGATTCGGCGGTATTGCGCAAGATCCGCATCGGACAGCTTCAAGGTGGCGTTGTTCTTGCCGGCAGTCTGGCCGACATCGATCCGGATTTGGAGATCTACAGCCTGCCGCTGCTCTTCCGCTCCTACGGTGAGGTGGACTACGTCCGCGAGCGGATGGACCAGATTCTGATAGACGGGCTCGAGACAAAGGGCTTCGTGGCGTTTGGTTTCACTGAGACCGGGTTCACCTACCTGATGTCCGCCAAACCCACGCGGACCTTTGATGATCTCAAAGGCCGCAAGGCCTGGATGATGCAAGACGACCCGGTCTCCCTCGCCATCGTCGAGGCGGCCGGGTTGTCACCGGTGCCGCTGCCCATCTCGGATGTCCTCACGGGTTTGCAGACGGGGCTCATCGACACCGTCGCGGTGCCGCCCGTCGGCGCCATCGCGCTGCAGTGGTTCACCAAGGCCAAGTACCTGACCGACCTTCCGATCACCTATGTCTGCGGTACAACAGTCGTGAGTGCGAAGGCATTCAATCGAATGAAGGCCGGAGACCAGGAGATCGTCCGCGAGGTGATGAGCCGGGCGAACAGGACCTTGGACGAGACAAGCCGCAGCGACAACGAGGAGGCCCGAGAGGCGCTCGCCGACCAGGGTGTGGAGTTCGTCGATCCGACGATGGAGACGCGGGCAAAGTGGGAGGAAATCGCCGCTGCCGCAACCAAGAAGCTGGTTGCGCAGCGGGACTACGACCCGGCGACCGTGGCAATGGTCGAAAGTCTCGTGAAGGCCTACCGGGCTCAGCAGTTGGCTGACACGACCGGCGATTGAGAATGGAGCGGACTCAGGCGTCCATCGTGAGCCGCCTCCTGAGAGCGACGGCGCTCGTCGAGGATGGTCTCTTGGTGCTGATCCTGGCTGCCATGGTGCTTCTCGCCGGCACCCAGATCATCCTCCGCAACGTATTCGACGGCGCCATTCTGTGGGCGGGCCCGATGCTCCGGGTCGGCGTGCTGTGGGTCGGCATGATCGGCGCAATGGTGGCCACACGGAGCGACAAACAGATCTCGATCGACGCCGTGTCACGATTCCTGCCGACGCGGTGGAAGGCTCGAGTACGGGTCCTCACCGATCTTTTCACAGCGACTGTTGCAGCGGTGGTCGCGTGGAGTGCGTTCCGCCTCGTGCTCGACGATCGGGCTGCCGGCACGACGGCGGTCGCCTTCGTACCTTTGTGGGTCTGCGAGGCGATCTTGCCGGTGGCCTTCGGCGTCATTGCCCTTCGGTATGCCCTCTTCGCTGTTGAGCATTTGAGGACGAGTATCGTCGCGGAGGACGAGTCGTGATCCTGGTAGGGATCGCACTGATTCTGCTCGCGATCCTCGGCGCGCCGCTGTTCGCCATCATCGCGGCCGGTGCGCTGATCGGCTTCGCGGGCTCGGACATCGACCTCATGGTCGTGCCGATGGAAATTTTCCGGGTCTCCGAGATCCCGGTCTTGATCGCCATTCCGTTGTTCACCTTTGCAGGCTACCTGCTCGGTGAAAGCCAGGCCCCGCGGCGTCTGGTCAGGGTCACCAACGTCCTGCTGGGCTGGATGCCGGGCGGTCTCGCCGTGGTCGCACTCTTTGTCTGCGCCTTGTTCACCGCCTTTACCGGTGCGTCGGGGGTGACCATCATCGCCATGGGGGCTCTGCTCTACCCGGCGATGGCCACGGCGGGATATAACGAACGGTTCAACCTCGGCCTGATCACCACCTCTGGCAGCCTCGGGCTGCTCTTCGCACCCTCGCTGCCGTTGATCCTATACGGCATCATTGCCCAACAGTCGGTGGACGATCTCTTTGTCGCCGGCATCCTGCCCGGCCTGCTGATGCTTCTGCTGCTCTCGATCTACTGCATTCGCCAAGGGCGTCTCGTGCGCACCCGGGTGTCGCGGCAACGGTTCGACCGTCGCGAAGTCATGGTGGCGCTGCGCGAGTCAATCTGGGAGATCCCGCTCCCGGTCATCGTCTTGGGTGGGGTCTACAGCGGTTTCTTTGCGGTTTCCGAAGCGGCGGCCGTGACCGTCATCTATGTTTTCATCGTTGAGGTCATCATCTATCGGGACATCCCGCTCCGGCAGGTGCCGGTCGTGATGCGGGATTCCATGGTTCTCGTCGGCGGGATCCTGATCATCCTGGGCGCATCCCTTGCGTCGACGAACTACATGATCGACCAGCAGGTGCCCATGCGGCTCTTCGAGTTGGTCACCGCTCACATTTCGTCCAAGCTTGGCTTTCTGATCCTGCTCAATCTCTTCCTTCTCCTGCTCGGGATGATGCTCGATATATTCTCGGCGCTGGTCATCGTGGTGCCTCTGATCCTGCCCATCGCGGCGGGCTATGGGATCGACCCGATCCACCTCGGAATGATCTTCCTCGCCAACATGCAAATCGGCTACTGCACACCGCCCGTCGGGATGAACCTCTTCATTGCCAGCTACCGTTTCGACAAACCGATTGTCCTCCTCTATCGTGCTGCGCTGCCGTTTTTGGCGATACTCCTGTTGGCCGTGTTGATCATCACCTATTGGCCATGGCTGTCTCTGGTCCTGGTTAGATGAAGAATGCAGTATAGAGTCCTTCTTCAAATCTTCGCAGTGACAATTTGCGTGGTACTGGCGGGTTGCGCCAGTCGCGTCCGACCCACGGTCGAGAGTCCGCTTCGTCTCGTGCCGCCGGGGGATTGGCCGGAGTTTGTGGATGATCTCGATCAGGTTCGACTGGATGAGGCGATCGAGCATTCGCTGTCCTACTTCGATGCCCTTCCCGAAGACACAGTGTTCACTTTTGGACTTGAAGAACGCAGCGCTGGTGAGTTGGCGGTGGGTATCAGGCGATTTCAACAACTGGTGCGCGACGAACCTGATCCTAGGCGCCTCACTCGCGCGTTGAAGGAGGAGTTCGTCCTGCTCCGCTCGGTGGGCCGCGACGGTCACGGTGAGGTGCTCTACACCGGCTACTACGAGCCGGTTATCGAGGCGCGCCGGGATCCCGAGCCACCCTTTGAATATCCGGTGTACGGGATCCCGGATGACCTCGTGACGGTGGACGTCGAGGCCTTCGGACTATCGAAGCCGCCGCGGACGGTTGTCGGCAGGGTTGAAGGACACGCGCTGGTTCCTTATGCCGACCGAGGGGAAATCGACTTCGGCCGCAGTCTGCGGGCGCCGGCGCCTGTGCTTGGCTACCTCTCCGATCCGGTCGACGTGTTTTTCCTCCAGGTTCAGGGTTCGGGAACGCTGGTGTTCCCCGACGGCACGCGACTCCGTGCCGGCTACGCTGTGTCCAACGGGTGGGAGTATCGGTCGATCGGAAAGCTGCTGATTGACGATGGATTGGTGCCCCGCGAGGAGATGTCCATGCAGGCCATCAGGGCCTACCTCGCCGCGCACCCCGAGGACCTCGAAAGGGTGCTCGCATTCAACCCCTCCTATGTGTTTTTCCGACCGTTGAAAACCGTGGATGGTCCCCTGGGTTGTTATGGCGTACCGGTGACCGCGGGCCGCTCGATCGCCACCGACCGCCGGCTCTTCCCGGCGCCGGTGATCGCGTGGATCGAGGGCACCATGCCCGATCTTGGTGGGAACCAACGGCGGTTCTCACGATTCGCGGTCAACCAGGACACCGGCGGTTCGATACGCGGTCCGGGAAGGGTCGATCTGTTCATTGGCGCGGGAGACCAGGCCGCTGAGGTTGCCGGTCGGATGAACAACCCGGGGCGGTTTTACCTGCTGTTGCCGAGGTCGACCTGACGGTGAATGTGTGACAGCAAGCGTTCCTCGCATCCATCGCCGAATGAGGTGAATCGGGCGCCCATTCCGTTGACCCCCTCACGCATGGGATTGGTCTGACGGACGATCTCGGCCCCGCCTTCGACCAGACCGCCGCCCGGAAGTCGGAAAAGGAAATCGAAGGCCTGTCCGGGGTCAAGCTGCTCGGACCCTTGCAGCAGTGCGCCGGAAATCGACACGTTGACGGTCTGGAAGATCGCGCGGTCGGGAGTGGTTTGAATTTCGACCTCGGCGTGCATGAGGACCCGCATATAGACTCTGGGAGCGATCTCGAGGAGATCGCTGATCGACTGTAACATCCTGGCGTCGCTCCAGTCGGTGCAGATGGCGCGGTTGGCGCCGAGGTCGACATGGGTCTGGGCGTCGTCGATGAGCGTGGAGTCGGCCAAAAGCAGGAGCCCGGCGTCGTGGCAAGCTGAACCTTCGCCGCGGATTGCTTCGACGAGATCGTCCAGCGGTACGGTGTCCATCGGGTAACGGACGATGACCAGCTCGAAGCCGGTACTGAGAACCAGATCGAGGAGGAAGGGAGACGGGT
>Ga0164313_10002856_pt1 | contig 15377 bp, 15 predicted proteins | sample GuaBasSedimGuay4_FD_113735 | JGI IMG/M metagenome (GOLD analysis project Ga0164313, IMG submission 113735) | Subseafloor sediment microbial communities from Guaymas Basin, Gulf of California, Mexico - Guay4, Core 4569-4, 0-3 cm | ecosystem: Environmental > Aquatic > Marine > Hydrothermal vents... | reverse complement strand
TTGAGATAAGGAGAGGTGCTCGAGTGGTTTGCCAAAGGCATTCCTTTGGAAGAAGAGGCACGCCTGGCTCCAAAGGAGTTCCTTGGGAAAAAGCGTGTATACCCCAAAAGGGTATCGTGGGTTCGAATCCCACTCTCTCCGCACAACAAAGAATTAAAAATCAAATATTACTTTATTTAAATAAATTTTTAACTTTGTCAGTTCATAAATTTACTTTTTATTGAAAATCAATTATCAAAATCATGAAAAAATTAATTGCGCTTTTTTCAATTATTGCATTGATAACATTTACATTTTCTGTTAATGTTTATGCACAAGAAGGTGATGCTACCGAACAAACAGAAGCTACTACTGACACAACTGAAGTTGTTCAGGAAGAAGTAGCTGTTGAGATAGCAGAGCTTGTGGCTGAAGAGCCGGAAGCTCCAACAACCTTTCACCAGGTATTAAAAGAAAAGTTTATTGAAGGCGGTTCCGGATTTATGGGTATTGTATTGCTGGCATTAATATTCGGTTTGGCAATCAGTATTGAACGTATTCTTTATTTGAGTATGGCCACAGTAAACACAAAGAAATTATTAAAAAATGTAGAATCAGCACTTGATTCAGGCGGTATTGACGATGCAAAAGATGTAGTCCGGGACACACGAGGACCGGTTGCAAGTATTTTCAGCGAAGGCCTTAATCGTTATGACGATGGTATGGGAGAAGTTGAAAAATCAATTGTTGCTTACGGAAGTGTTGTTACAGGTAGACTTGAAAGCGGTGTTAGCTGGCTTTCACTGTTTATTGCTATTGCACCTATGCTTGGGTTTATGGGTACTGTAATCGGTATGATCAAGGCGTTTGATGATATTGCAGCTGCCGGAGATATTTCGCCAACAGTTGTTGCTGACGGTATTAAAGTAGCGTTGCTGACAACCGTATTTGGTTTGATCGTTGCTATTATATTGCAGATATTCTACAACTTTATTATCTCAAAAATAGAAAGCCTTGTGAATGATATGGAAGACAGCTCTATTGCTTTCATTGATATTTTGAATAAATACACAAAAAAATAAGAAACCATGAAAGATAATATTGCCAACATAACAAGATGGGTCTTGTATCTTTTTCTGGCACTTTCAGTGATTTCGGGTCTCGTGTTCTACTTGTTGTATGATTCGAGTAGAGCCATGACAGTGCTTTTAGAAGATTTAGATAATCTATACCTGAATGAATTTTTATATTGGGCAGGTATCTCACTGGCGGTCACCGTAATTGTCACGATTATTTCTCCAATTTATGGGTTTATTATTAACCCTAAAGGTATAGGGCAACTACTCATAAGTGCCGGTATTGCAGTGGTAGTAGTAATTATTGCTTATATACTAGCTGACAATTCAATAACAGAAGTACAGGCAGTTAAATATGGATTAACTGAGGCAGGTTCAAAAAGAGTAGGTGTGGGACTTTATACTACTTATATTACTTTTGGACTGGCCGTTATAGCTCTTCTGTATTCATCAGTAGTAAAATTATTTGAATAAATTTGAATTATGAAAAGAGCAGTACCAGAAATAAATGCAGGGTCGATGGCAGATATTGCTTTCCTCTTGCTTATCTTCTTCCTTGTAACAACTACAATGGACGTTGATACAGGTATTACCAGGAAGCTGCCACCGCCAATCGAGAAAGACGTTGATGACGTTCCTGTTAAAGATCGGAATGTCCTTAAAATTCTTGTAAATAGCCATGATATGCTAATGGTTGACGGAAAACATAGCGATGTCAGGTTATTGAAAGAGAAAACCAAGGATTTTATGGCACTGCATCCTGATAATCCTGATTATCCTGAATTAACAACCAGGTATATTGAAGAACTTGGAAGGGATTTTCCGGCGTCAAAGGGAGTGATTTCGTTAAAGAACGACAGGGGTACATCTTATAATATGTATATTCAGGTTCAAAATGAACTTGCCCGCGCATTTAATGAAATGAAAAATGAAAAATCAGTTGAACTTTTTGGTGCGAAGTACAGGCAACTGGTTGATGAAAAAAAGATAAAGGCAATTAATAGAATAGTGCCTGTTCGAATTTCCGAAGCTGAACCTGAAGATATAGGAGGAGGATTGTAATATGTCTAGATTTAAAACAAAAAAAGGAAAAGGTACGCCGGCGATCAACACATCGTCATTACCTGATATTATTTTTATGTTGTTATTCTTCTTCATGGTAACTACTACAATGCGTGAAGTTACTGTTCGTGTACAGCAAAGGATGCCTGAGGCTACAGAAGTACAAAAACTTGATAAAAAATCTCTTGTCAGCTTCATATACATTGGTGAACCAAAAAACACAAAAATATTTGGTACCAAAGCTAGGATTCAGTTAAATGATGTATTTGCATCAGTTGACGACATACCTGAGTTTGTGACAAAAGAAAGAGAAGCGAGAGACGAAGCTGATCGTAAGTTTATCACCACATCTTTAAAAGTTGATGGAAATACAAAAATGGGTATCGTAACTGACGTTAAGCAGGAATTGCGTAAGTCAGGAGCTTTTAAAATAAATTACTCAACACGAAAAAAGGCTCAAAAAAATCGTTAAAACTGATTTCAATAAAAAGTAAAGGGTTCTCTAACGGGAGCCCTTTTTTTTATGTCATGTTCTAATGAAATCAGTGTTTAAAATTCCCTTAAATTGACGGATATGTTCATTCAAGCCATTTGAATAAATTAAAACTCAAACCTAAAATATGGAATTACCATTATACCTAATTGGTAGGTATAATATATTTCTCCTGTTGATGTATTAAAGTCTTGTGAGTAATTTTTTGCGTATTAAAAATATTTTGGATATCAATACCCACTTCATAGTTAGTCTTTTTACCTCCATGTTTAAAGAACACCTTTAGGTCGGTACGGAAATAATTTGGGAATTGCTTCTCAAATGTTTGGTCGGTATAATAAACTGGCTGATGTTCTAATCTTGATTGCTCTTCGTTTATTGGAGTATACCTTTTTCCTCCAGCATAATTCAGTTTTAAATCAATTCCAAGTCTACGGTCTTTAGTTGTAAGTTTAGGATTAGTACTGTTTTTATGAAGCACCCATTCTTTTCCAATAAGGCCATTAATTAAAAACAGTGAGCTAAATGCAGTATGCCTTTCAATACCATCACTACCTTTATATTTTGATTCAAAAAGACTTGCTGTTGTAAGAAAATAGAAGCCTTTGTTAAGGAATTGTTCAAATGTAAGTTCAATCCCATAGTTTCTACCGGTTCCTGTACTTTTAAGAGTATCAGGATTCCAAAAATAAAAATCAGCCCCTTGGTTAAGTATTGAATAAGTATCATCAACATTTGCATTTACAGCAGCATTATAAATATCCTGATAATATGTTTCTGCTTTTAATCGCAGAAAGTTTGTGATATTCCAATCGTATGATAATACAAAATGATGGCTTTTTAATAGGCCAAGATCACGATTCATGATAACATAATTATTTGGGCCAATATAACTTTCCCGATTATAAGTTGTTGATGGAAGTATCTGACTGTGTAAACCATAAGCAAAACTTAATTTAGATTTTTCTGATATATTATAACTTACTCCAAACCTTGGCTCTACGCTTGATGTAGAATTAAATGTATAGTACATATAATCTAATCCCATATTAAAAATTAGATTATCAGATAACTTAAACTGCCATGATAAATATGGTCTAATTAAACTTGAAGTTCCTTCATAAGAAGTTAGTGTATGAAAATCGTTTTCATTCGCAGTGAATATACTATCGTGAAGATTACGTTGATAGTAATTTATATTTATTCCCAACTGATAGTTGTTTTTAATATTGACACGTTGTTTCAAGAAAGTGGAAAATGAAATTCTATTTTCTCTAAAATCAGAATAATAGTAAGGTACAATTTCACTAGTTTCAGGAACTATTGAATCTTTATTTACGAAAAACTGATGGTGATTGAATGAGAGAGCTGTTTTTAAGAAAGCAGACTTATTGATGCTTATAACATTCGTCAAGCCTAAAATGACTAAATCAGAACCATTTTTCAAATCCCAACCCTCACCACCATAAAAATCTACTTCAGATGTATCACGTTCGCTGTCTAAAAAGTCGATACTACTCGTCCCTCCCATACCATAAATTGAGAAAATACCTGCTTTTGAAGTGGGTAAATTTACTTTAAAAGAAAAATCCTGATATTTTGGTACAGCAGTTCCAGTACCAAATGACATCCCAATCATTTCAAATATTTCCATAGTAGAATATCTATAGTTAGCGATGAATGAGGCATCTGATTTTTTTGAAAAAGGACCTTCTGCGCCTATTTCAATGCCATTAAATCCAACCATAGTCATAAATTCATATGAATCGTTGTTGCCATTTTGTAATTGTAAATCGAATACTCCAGAAACTGCATTGCCATATTCGGCAGGAAAGGCACTGGTTAAAAAATCAGAATTGTCGAGTTGGTTATTATTGACGATACTTACTGAACCACCTGTTGTTCCAAATGCACCATAATGATTTGGGTTGGGTATTTCCATGCCTTCTAAACGATATTGTAAGCCAGAAGGTGAATTGCCTCGAATAATAATATCGTTACGACTATCATCTGCAACTTGAACTCCAGCATAATTTGATGCCATTCTAGAAACATCACCACGACTACCAGCATAGCGCCGAGTTTCATCTATGGAAAATGTACGCGAACTTACTGTTGTCATTGTGTTTATCGAAGCTCTTTTGTCAATACCAGCTTTTATTATAACTTCTTTGCCTGTTATAACCAATTCATCCATAAATATTTTTAGGTTCAAAGCCTTTGCTGTCCGTAATTCACGATTCATGATTTCAACGGTTTTATATCCAATGAATGAAATCTTTAAACTGACAAAGCCAACCTCAACACTTTCTAAAACAAATGTCCCGTCTATATCCGTTGTTGTTCCAATAATTGGAGAAGAACCCAATAATATAATATTTGCACCGGGGAGTGGCTCCCCTGTAATATTATCTCTTACTACACCCGAAACATCTTGTGTTATTTGCCGACTTACTGCTGTTGTTTGTTGAGCAAAAATGTTATAAAAACTCAGCAAGAAAATGATGGCAATAGAAAATTTACGCATTACATTATTTTAATAAATTTTCGTGCGAAAATAAAAGAACTCAGAAGCGGAAATTAAAAAGATGGGCTTATAGGTGTGAAATGTCAACTAATTGTGGTGAAACGACAGTGCCTTGATATAATTGCTTATTAAAAACCCAAATAATTGTAAATTATGAGTTTGTTTGGTGCTGATAATTAACTTGAAAATGCTGCATTAAATTCTTTAAATCTACCACGTGCGACAGGAACAACCCGGTCTGTTCCTTCGAAAAATAATTGATAATTACGGGCATTTCCAGTTGTTGTTTTAATATTTTTAATATTAACTAAATATGATCTATGAGTACGAACAATTTGTGGAAAAACACATAGTTTATCTTCTGCTATTTGCACACTTGCTCTATATAAGCGATTAACAACTTTATCATTATCTTTAATATAAACCTCTATGTAATTATTTTCAGCACGAATAAACAGTAATTTATTGAGGTCAAATTTTATGATTTCATTTAAATTATTAGTTGGTAATGCTACTATTTCTTCCTTTTCAATTTTATTATTGGTATTCATCATTTTAACTAATTCTTCATTAAATGATTGAGTGTTTTGCAAATTTTCTAGGAGGGTTAATGTATAATTCAACCAAATTCTGATCGACACGGGAATTATGGCGAAAATAGTAACAATGGGAAGTACATCATAAATAAATATTTTAAAAGGCTCATCAAAATGTATAATTGATACAAAACTGATTAGTATAAAATTTAATATTGAAATTATTATAATTAAAACAATATAGAGACTTATTTCTTTTATAAAAGTCCAGTTATCTCTTTGTTTTTCAGAAATAAAAACGCTAGTAATCAGCCCAAAGACCAAAATTATACTAGCAAATGTTATTAGACCAAAATAGAAAGACATTTGTGTTATAGAAATACTGAAGTTCTGAAAAATCCATGTATCCCCTAAAATAAAATAGGTTGAAATACCAATAAATAGTCCGATGATTATAGCACCAATAATACTTCTTTTGGGAGTAAAAAGATAGGGATAAGGTTTTGTGAAGAATGTAAACACTATATTACTTTTTTATTTATGTGCCCAACTAACTTAAGCAATTCTTGAATTAGTTGGACTTAATTGTTGGGGGCCGTTGCTTTTATTCTCATAATACTGAACTTCTGTTAGTAATAACTCTAGTAATGGTAATACTTTCTTTAATCCTCCAATACTTATTATTACATTCCATAAATTCTCAAATATTTTCCAACCTCCTGTATAAAATAAATGTTTCAACTGGTACTTTACTAATTCATGTGAAAAAGATGCCTTGAATATGTTGTTCCAGTTATAGAATTCTTTATAAGCCTACCAATAACCATTTTCTAATGAAAATTGAATCTTTCTTTTTTGTAAATAATTGAAATTAACCAAAGGGTAATTAAGAAGCTCCCAATGATATATATTGGATTGCTTAGTGAGCCAAAATCTTCCATGGATACTTTAATATAGCCATTGTAATGAAGATTAAATACAATAACTGCTGCAGCATTATTTATAAAATGAATAAAAATTGGAACCCATAAATTATTCGTTATGATGAACAAATATCCTAATACTAAACCTAAAGTAAATCTGGGCAGAAATCCATAAAACTGCAAATGAAAAGCACTAAATAGCAAAGCAGAAATAATTACAGCCCAATGAGGATTTTTTGTAATGTCATTAATCAGTCTTAATAATACCCCCCTGAACAGGAGTTCTTCACCAATAGCAGGAAGAAGAGCAACTATTAATAAGTTTAAAAGTAATCCGTTTAATGTTTTTGTTTTTATAATCACCTCGGTAAGGTAGGCAGCACTTTCTTCTTTGTCCTTCATCCATTCCTCTACACCACCAAGCAGTTCCGGTAACTGAAGATTCTGGTTAATGCCTTCCAGGTAATTAACAAAAGGAAGTATGGCGAAAATGATCAGAAAAGACACAGAAATAGAAATTGTTTTTGGTTTTTCTTTTAGTTTTAAATAAGACATAGGTTCAGTGCTAACCAGATAGCTATAAAATAATACAGGAAGAATAAACATCCCTATCTGATTAAAAAACTGGTAGAATTTTGTAAATGCAATAGCCTCATCAGTTTTTGGTTCTGAGATATAACTCCCCAGTACTGCCAAATCCACACCAAAGTATAATTTCCCGAGCAGAAGTCCGGTGAGCGCTGTAAGTATGGTAAATAGCAAGATCAGCCCTAAAAGTAATAGGATTTTACCTGCCGGGGATATATTACCAAGAAATGCAATTCGCGACATAAAGATGCTTTTTTCTGTATAGTGCAAATGTAGTATTTTTGCATGTTTTTCAACTAACAGGCTATTTTGATAAGGATAGAGAATATTGATCTTGGTGAATTTCCCATTTTGCTGGCTCCAATGGAAGATGTAACGGATCCGCCCTTCAGGTATGTATGTAAACTTTTTGGAGCAGATGTGATGTACACGGAATTCATCTCATCCGAAGGATTGATAAGAGATGCTGATAAGAGTGTAAAAAAGCTTGACTTCGAAGAATTTGAAAGGCCAATTGGAGTTCAAATTTTTGGCCATGATATTGATTCCATGATCAAAGCAGCACAATACGCCGAACGTGCCAATCCTGACCTGATTGACATTAACTATGGTTGTCCGGTTCGTAAGGTGGTAGCCAAAGGGGCGGGAGCCGGAATATTAAACGATATTCCTAAGATGGTTAAGATGACAGAAGCCGTTGTAAAAGCTGTAAAAATACCTGTTACCGTTAAAACCCGTTTGGGTTATGATGATGATCATAAAGAGATTGTAGAAATAGCAGAGCAGCTTCAGGATATAGGAATCAAAGCCATAACTATTCACGGTAGAACGCGAACGCAGCGGCCAAGGGTAGCTGCCGACTGGACATTGATAGGTGAAGTAAAGAACAACCCAAGGATGCATATCCCTGTTTTTGGAAATGGTGATGTAGTTGATCCGGTTTCAGCAAAATATTATAGAGATACTTTTGGCGTGGATGGATTGATGATTGGCAGGGCGGTTTATGGCAACCCCTGGATTTTTAAGGAAGTAAAGCAATATCTTGAAAATGGAGAACTAATTCCACCTCCACACATCCATGAACGCATTAGGGTGAGTAAAATTCAGCTTGAGAAATCATGTGAATGGAAAGGAGAAAGAAGAGGCGTAATCGAACTTAGAAAACACTGGGCCAGTTATTTCAAAGGCTATCCTAACTTTAAACCTTTCAGACAGAAAATGATGGAAATAGAGACATTGGCAGAGGTTAATAAACTGCTAAATGAAATTGAAGATTTTTATGCTTGAATTAGCACTAACGAATTTCAAGGTCAGATCTTAAGACACCATCCTTAATAATATCCCTTATAAGTTCTGGTTTAACAAGCAAATAAGTTCTCAAACCAAGTTTACTTGCTGCTTCAATGTTCATTTCATTATCATCAATAAACAGGGTTTTGGATGGGTCAAGATCATGCTGATATATGATAAACTCAAAGACTTCCGGATCAGGCTTGCTTAAGTGAAGATCGAAAGAAAAATATGCCTTGTGGAATAATTCATCAAATTCCCGATAACCAAAGCGAAGCTGCAAATCACGAACATACAAATCGTAATGAATTTCATTTGAATTGCTCAACAGCAACATCTGATAGTTTTTCTTAACCTGCTCCAGTATATCTATACGCTCGGCAGGTATATCGTAAAGTAAAGCATTCCATGCATCATCCAGTTGCTGATCAGTTATATCCAGATCAAGAAATGCCCTTAACCTGTTTCTAAATACTTCTGGTGTATAAATACCTCTTTCAAATTTTCTAATGATATCTTCAATAAACTCTTTACTCTGGGTTTTTGCAACTTCTTTAAATCCTAATTTCTGGAACTCCTTAATGGTAATTTGCGGATCGATGTCTAAAACAACCCCGCCAAAATCGAAAATGATGGTTTCAATATTCTGTGGTTTCATGCCTGCAAGCTAATCAAAAATTCAGTTGTATCTATTGCTTTTTGCGCACAAATATGTATTTTTGCATCCGCATTTGGAATATTTTTTCAAATGCGGGCTTATAACTCAATTTGTTAGCCCGATAGATATCGGGGTAGCTCATAATCAAGGGATTTTTGATTGGAGCAAGAACAGAAGAGATAGAAGCACAAAAGGGCCTATAGCTCAGTTGGTTAGAGCACTTGACTCATAATCAAGGGGTCCCAGGTTCAAGTCCTGGTGGGCCCACAGTAACCACTCCGTAAAGGGGTGGTTTTCTGCATTTTAGAAAACTCTCCATTTACTGTTTGGTAGGTAATTTGGTAGGTAAAACATACCTATCCATTTCAAACCCGTAAGCATCTAACAGCGTAATGATGCGCTTTGTCAATGGCGTGATTTTCATAAAATAAGCACTCCATCACGTTTATATACCCTTTACAAAGCTGGAAATCATAACTATATTAGCTGGAGGGGGTTAGAATATACCCCGTCCAACTTGTACCCTGACTCTTAAGCTGTGTATACAAACCGAGTGGGGGTACTTTGGATGTTATTAATGGGGTCAACGATAGGGCTAAACTGCGTTTTAATGCTATTTAGCTATTATTGTGCTAAGTTTTTCCAGAAAACAATTAATCTTTTTTAGCTTTCTTTAGTCTCTTTTCTGCTTTTTTTTCTTTTGGAGTTTTAGCAGCTTCTTTTTTTACATTTTTTTTTGCGTCTTTACCTTTTCCCATGATATTATCTTTTAAATGTTTGTTTTTAGTTTCTCTATTTTAACAACGTGACACTAATTATAATGTGAAATTTCATCCTTATAAATGAAGCACAACTCGTTAAATGATTAGTAAATGTACTCATTATCTGTTAAAGCTCCGGGATATAGTCAGGTTATATGTTATATATCCAGTAACTATTCCTTTTCAAAACTAAAATATCAAAGTTAAGCTAAATCTACATTTTCCGGGCCTGTTTTCGGGTGGAGCGAAGGTCCGACAGGAGGAACCCGACAGGGTGACTGACGGATATGTTATTTAACATGAGCAAAGCGAAACCTGAGCGACCCAGAGGCCCGTCAAGTTATAAGAAGCGGCTGAGTTTCAGTGTCTTTGTAAAAGTTACTGAAAAGACAGAGGTAGCTTCGGGTGAAGCACAAGAAAGTCAAAGCATAAAACCATGCCGGAATTGTGTTTAACAACTTTAGACATCAGTATGCTTTTTTCAGCTTTCTGATGGTTCTGGCATGTGTTTTTGCGACGATGAGGGCTGAATCTACCTCATATTATAAACCTCTCAATGTTTTATAAAAATGAAATTAATCTCGCAATATGAAATACAATTGGTATTAGTATAAAACTATCCAAGTTTATTTGAAGATAAACAGGAACATTACATAACGAAGGTGAGAGAAATTTTTATTTTGTAACTTTAGGCCTTGATATCATCTCTGGATAAAAAGTATTAAAAATTTTTGGAGACTGCCAGAATCACAATAAAAAGTTTGCAAAACAATTGTAAATTTTTTTGCAAGAGTTCTTCTGGTTAAATGAAAATAAACTCTTAATATTTGCAAAAAAAGTATAATAGCCACTTTGAATTACTGAAAAAGGAAATTGTTTCAGTTATGCAGCAGTCTTTTCCGGGGATAAGCCCGGAGATTTCTGAATGGAGGGGACAGGATATTGTCAATTTTCAGGAAGAGTTGCTGCAAAAAATCAATGCACAAATCAGTGAAAAGTGGTTTTACACACACATGAAATCCAGGCAGGATGCGCTGCCAAGGATTGATGTGCTGAATTTTTTGAGCAAATATGTGGGTTATCATGACTGGAACGACTTTATCCATCGCAACGAAAACAAATATGCAAGCGCTCGATTTAAGAGTGGCAACCGTTACTTTGTCATCGTTCCATTGCTTGTTATCATGGTTTTGGGGGCATTGTATCTCATTTTTAAATTTTATAACACACAAGAATATAATTTCTGTTTTTATGATGCAGTCACCAAAGAACCCATTGTCAACACCGTGATTGAAGTGAGTCTGTTATACGAAAACGAGTCGCCGGTCAACTACCTGTGTGATTCTACCGGTTGCTTTACCCTGAAAACAGACCAGGGGTTGGTAAAGATGCTTATTAAGTCGCCATATTTTAAAAGCGACACAATACGCAGGCAATTAAAAAAATTCAACAGGAATGAGATGATCGGACTTCGTATTAATGAATATGCCCTGATGCTTCGGTATTTTTCAGAAATGAATGTTGAAGACTGGAAAAAAAGGAGGGCGAAGCTGGATGAAATATTTGATGATGATGCACTCATCTACCAGGTAATTGACAGCAGAAGGGCAACAGGTATGGAACTCTATAGTAAGCTGGAGTTTATTGACAAATTGACTATGCCCTCACGAAGTCTGAAAAACATTGAAATATTGGATACGAAATATGTTGGAAACCAGATTATAGTACTTCAATTCAGAATAAAAGCGGAATGAAAAGGATTTTTAAAATATCAATTATTGTCTTAGCATATCTTGTGTTATGCGGGAAATCCTGCGTTAGTGATCAGGATATAAAACTTCAACAGCAGAAGGAAGCCACTGCTATGATGGACAATATTCGCGATGAATTCGGAATGGAGAATTTAAATGAGGACTCACAGTTTGCTATGGAGATAGCTGCCGTTCAGAAATTGAATGATTTTGCAGATTATTTGATGATCTATTCCAATTCTTCACTTGATTCGGCATTCAGAATAAGGGCTGCCGGCCTGATCACTGATTTGTTTGTCTCAAGGCAATCAGACATTTCGTTTGAATTTCGTGATATTGAAAAGAAAAGGCGATGGACTCTGGCCACGCTTCTGGATGATAGCTGGGTCGATGAAGTGGATTCTGTATATGTCAGATTCGATTCGATAAGATTTATGAATCATTTAAACCAATCCGATGCTTTGAGCTACGAAGCTATGATGAGCTGTTACCAGAGTGTGGTGGCACATTCATCCACTAATACATATATTGTCCCTGATGAACAGATAGAAGTAAATATATTGGTATCCCGCCGTGAAAAATCTTTTGGAAGCGATACTTTAACCATTTGGGTTGTTCAATTGGGTGATATGGATTTGATAAAAGAACCACTTCCCTAACCACAACACTATTATTACCCGACTACCACTCCCTGCCAGGTATATTAGGCCATTTCAAGCATTATATTCTTTAAACTGAAATAGATTTTGTCTTTTGTAGATTATTTACAATCGGTTTACAACGAAGATTCAAAAGAACAGATCGCATTGGTTATAGTTTTACCAAACGAAAATTAAATCCGATTAATATCACTATAAAATTGAATACTTATGAAAAAATTAGCTCTTTTAAAATTCGTAATTGCTGCAATGTTCGTTTCATGCACATATGCAGCTGACAATTATCAGGAAGATGTTGAAAAAGCTTACCTGCTTAGAATGAATGGAGAATTGGATAAAGCCGAAGCCATACTGGACAGCATTATTCAAATAGATTCGACTGTGGCAATAGCACACTATGAATGGGCCCGGTTGAAAAGTTACAAGTTATTGGGAGGCGGCAAGCCAGAGATTTCCGGTATTTTAAGTTCTGCAGAAAAAGCGACTGAGTATGATCCTGACAATGCTATCTACGCGTATTTCCTTGCTAATACCAAATACCTGAACGCCTATATGGCTATGCAGATGGGGCAAGAAGACGCGAATGCGTTGATTGAAGAAACCATGAATCAATATGAAAAAGTACTATTGATCAAACCCGACTATTATGAAGCCTCCTTGTACCTGGTCGAACTTTATGGTTTATTGCCGGAAGATATGGGCGGGGACCTGGCAAAAGCCAATTCCTTAGCAGAAAAGTTAAGTTCTCAGGACACATACTACGGTGCAATGGCAAAAGCTGTCCTGGCCCCTGACACATTGGATTATGTTCAATATTGGGAGGATATTATTGCTTCTGAAGGAAGACTTCCTGCGTATCTGGCCGAGGCTGGTAAAGCCTGTCTTTACAAGGATGATCCTGATCAGGCTGAAACCTATTTTAAGGAGGCGATCCAGTTAAATAAAGATCAGAATATACGTTACCTTGACCTGGCCCGCTATAGTATGTACCAGGTTATGTATAATAAGGATATGGTTGACACGGAACTACCCAAAGCCATTAAATTTGTGAAAGTGTACCTGCAAAGTAAACCTGCCCCGTTAATTCCACTGCAAGCATATGCAATTGGAATGCAGGCCCGATTTGAGAAATTCCTGGGTAACAAAGAGGTATCTGATCAACTAAAAGAGAAAGCAAAAGGCCTTGACCCATATTTCTCGCGTGCATCGGGTATTCCATCTCCTATCCTCTTTTCCCTACCCGATCAAATATGCCATCACCACACATCATTCTTTATGCCATTTTAACTATAACAATGAACCAAACATAAATATATAAATCCCATGAGAAAGATAAGTATTTCATTCCCGCTATTAGTATTCGTGTTTATTTCGAATGCATATTGTCAGGTTTTACGTATATTTATGGTGTTTTGATAGTTCATGTGAATTCAACAAATTCTTATAAAAACCAAAAAATTACACGCCTTATGATTGAACACGTCCATAAACACATTACTTCGGAGTTGCAACAGAACACCCGAACCGACACCATTTTCATCCTCACAGCCATACTGTTAAACCTGATTGCTCTGGCAGTCAATGCAGGCATGGCTGAAGAATCCCGGATTGATGATTCACAGCTGATTATCATGTTCATTTTTGTTTTCCTGATCGTGGTGGTAAACATCGTTGTGATTTTTGGCCTCTTTAAAGGCAAACAAAGCAGAACAAAGCTGGTCAACGGATTACTAAAAATGTATAAGGATCAGGACGTTGACCAATACTATGATGAATCATTGTTAGGGAATTACAGTGTACGGTACAATCTTTTCATTATGGTGGTTCTGGCCACTGGGATTATTGCCACCATTGTGCCTTTTGTATTACGGTAGGATGGCTTTTGGCTGCTTTCAAATTGAAAGTCACTTTTTAAAACGGTGAATAGGTAAACAATTTGTAAGGATCAAGACAAAAGCTATTTTTGTGAAGGCCATTAATCTACTATTTGAATTAAAAAAGCCGGGCATTTGCCCGGCTTAACACTTATCTGTGTACTAATACTATTTATTCACCATCCCCACTTAACTCGGGAATCAGTTCCCAGACTTCACCTTTTGATCCTTTAATTGTTCCTCTTAATTCCTCCCTAAACTTTTGCCAGGAACCCTCTCCATGGACTTCCTCAAAATCATTTTTGAACTTGCGGTCCTCGTCAAACCAAGCCCATTTATCAAAGCCAAAAACAATTGCGACGTCCTCATCAGCATTTACTTCAAACTGTGACCAGTATGTTCCGAATGTCCATTCGTATTTCTTCTCAGAATAAACTTCCACCACTTTACTAAGCAACTCCTTAAAACGATAGCTCTGATAGTCTTCAATATCAAAAATCCTGATTGATAACTTTGTTGATCCTTTACCTTCAGGATTGTAAGAACGATCCTTGTCCATCTTCCAGAAATTGCTTTCATCAATATATTTTACATTAGGCATTACATTATAAAGCCAGTCTTCCATGTGCTCTTTTCCGCTTGGTCTTCCATCATGTTCAGTATAAGTACAAGGCCCCATCGACCAAATAATTTGCCCAGCATCTTCGCCCACCGATACTGACCAAACATTGGCATGGTATGGACCCTCATTATGATAGGTTTTATTGTGGTTTGCCATGGCTTTCCCGAATTCTTTATACCTGTCTGTTTTAACCACCAGCCTGGTGTTATCAAACATGGTGTAGCTTTCGTCTTCCTGAGCGAAGGTAAAAGCAGTTAAGGCTACAATAGCCAAAAAAGTTAGAGTAAGTTTTCTCATTTTATTTTTTTTTGTTAGAAATGAATTAAAAATTGCGCCAAATGTAATTTCATAAAATGTAAAATGCTGATATTTAACAACTTTTTAACAATAAAGTAAATGTAATTCTTATTTTAGATTACTGTTCTGCTACGGTAGGAGGATATTCCCAGGTTGATAAAAGTAATTGTTCTAAACTAATTCTTCCTTATACTTTTTCGATAACCAGGCGGTATAAGTCTTCTATCCATTCCTTATGTATTTAAGTATATATAGGAAGGATTAACCAATGCTTTTATCAT
>Ga0164313_10002855_pt1 | contig 15381 bp, 13 predicted proteins | sample GuaBasSedimGuay4_FD_113735 | JGI IMG/M metagenome (GOLD analysis project Ga0164313, IMG submission 113735) | Subseafloor sediment microbial communities from Guaymas Basin, Gulf of California, Mexico - Guay4, Core 4569-4, 0-3 cm | ecosystem: Environmental > Aquatic > Marine > Hydrothermal vents... | reverse complement strand
TGCAGCAGGTAACACAATGCCAGGAAGATCCACGGCACCATGCCTTCAGCATTCTGCATATTGGCAATGGCCCACACCAGCAATAAGAAGCCCAACGCCACCTGGATAAGACCCAACGCAAACTTGCGTGGAATGGACGGGTTTATATTCCGCTTGTCCAGCCAGGGCCACATCATCGCAAATAACGGTGCAAACAAAAGGATATACAACGGATTCAGCGACTGGAAGATACCAAATCCGCCGGCCTGCCAGGATTCCGCGCCACCAAACATCGGCGTAACAAATTCACGTGCGAAGAAACTCAGGGAGCTACCGGCCTGTTCAAACAGGGCCCAAAAACAGGCATTGGCCACAAACAGGATGATCATCGCGATGTAACGCTGAAGCTGTACTTTATTGCCTGACTTGATGCCGGACATAATAAAATAGGCAATCAGAGCCAGCATAATGGCAACCAGCAGGTAACCAAGGATCGTGCTTTCAGACAACAGGAAGAAGACCAGGCCGGCCAATACCATGGCACCGGCACCGACGGCAAAAAACCGTCCCCAACCGTCTTTACCTTCATCCGGCACACCAATGTGACCGAGCGATTTCTTGGCAACTTCCAGGAAAAGTGTCGACAGCATCATTCCGATGCCTGCTGCAAAAAAGCCCCACTTCAGTCCCCAGGTTGCACCGATCCAGCTAGCGGTAACGATTGGTGCAACCATCGCACCAAGGTTGATACCCATATAGAAAATGGTAAAGCCAGAATCGCGCCTGACATCACCAGGTGCATACAGTTTGCCAATCATGGTGGAAATGTTCGGTTTGAACAGACCGTTACCCGCAACAATTAGCGCGAGGCCAACCAGGAACCAGGTCAGGTCCTCAATGAGCAGAACGAATAAACCCGCGGCCATGATGATGGCACCGAGTAAAATCGATCGTTGATAACCCAGTACATGATCGGCAATGTAGCCGCCGGCGATCCCCGTTGCGTACACAAGGGCTGTATAACCACCATACACCAGGCTTGCCTCTACATTGGCGCCAGCGCCAAGGTGGGCGAAGAATGTAGTTGCCACATAGACTGCAAGTACGGCACGCATGCCGTAGTAGGCAAAGCGTTCCCACATTTCAATATTGAATAACTGCCACAGCGCCTTTGGATGGCCCATGAACTCACCCTCAGGTGGTTCCCGAAACGGGGCGCGAATACTATCTGTTTGATTGGTCACGTTTGAAGCTCCAAATCTGATTTGTATGATTGTTTTGGGTTGGCCACGGTGATCGTGTGGCAAAAATCAGGGGCAAGCATACCACCGATAACACGATACCTAATAATGTATTCATGCAGACTGGTTCCCATGCGATAATCCCAGCACCACATTTTTCTACTTCAGGGTCGTGCAAAAACAGGATCTGCCGCATGCTAACGACCTGTGTGGCACATGTGATTGCAGATCACTGTAAACGAGACAGGTAGGAGCGGCGTCTCGCCGCGATTTTGGTTTTGATTTCGCAGAATGTCAGAAAGAGCATCGCGGCGAGGCGCCGCTCCTACTGGGCACAGTTTTTGGACTGGTAGCAGGTGACATCATCGTCACCGCGTTCAATCTGGAACGTAGCATGCGATATTCCAAACCGTACCTTTAGCTGTTGTGTAAGACTGTACAAAAACAGGTCATCTTTCGGTGGCTGCGACATCAACAAGTGGACGGTCAGTGCAGTTTCGGTGGTGCTTATCGGCCAAATATGGAGATCATGCATACCCTCAACACCGGGCTGCGAATGTAGCCAGCTACGAACTTTCTCTGGATCCAGTCCCCGCGGCACACCATCAATAGCAAGATTGAGTGAATCTCGTAACAAGCCCCAGGTCGACCATAATATTACCGCAACAATGACCAGGCTGCTCAAGGGGTCAAACCAGTCCAGCCCGAACTTCCAGATTACAAATCCGGAAATTACCACACCGAGCGAGACCAGTGCATCTGCTGCCATATGCAGGTAAGCGCCTCGAATATTCAGGTCATGATCCTTGCCGGAGACAAAAAGCCAGGCGGTAACTGAATTGATGATCACGCCAATTGCTGCCACCACCATGATGGTTTGCCCGGCGGGTCGTGCTGGCTCAAAAAACCGATGAAAGGCTTCCCAGCCAATAATCCCAACGGCACCCAGCAATAACAGGCCACTAAACATGGAAGCCAGAATGGTTGCACGCGAGTAACCGTAAGTCCGCCGCAATGACGGCTGCTTACCGGCCAGGTAGCTGGCACCCCATGCCAGCAACAATCCCAGCACATCACTCAGGTTGTGACCCGCATCTGATATCAGGGCCAACGAATCAGCAATTACACCGTAAGTAACTTCGATCACCACAAAAATCAGATTGAGTGTGACACCGAGCGCAAAGGCCCGGTTATAGTCCGGCGTTGCGTGATGGTGATGGTGGTGCGATTCCAGATTCATGGACATTATTCTGGCATTGAAATGCCGTAACGACAATCCCCGCAAATTAGACTTGAACTGGTTACTGTGTAGTTAGATACTGCAATCCTGACCTTAAGAATTTCAACGGATTCACATAAACATGAGCACAAAGTACAAGATCTGGTTTAATGGCGAAATACGCGAGTCTGATGACTGCACCGTGCATGTCCAAAGCCATGCTTTGCATTACGGTTCATCTGTATTTGAAGGTATTCGGGCCTATAAAACCCCACAGGGAACTACATTCTTTCGTCTTGATGACCATTTGGAAAGGCTGTTCTACTCTGCCGCTGTTTACAGAATCCCGATCCGCTACAGTCTTGAAGAAATGCGGCAAGCCTGCTTTGAGGCCGTTCGCGAAGCCGGACTGGAAAGCGCTTACATCAGACCGCTTGTGATGCGGGGTAACTGCGGACTGGGTGTTATACCCAAAGATTTCAATGCCGTCGATGTTGCCATCATGGTGGATTCGTGGGGAGCCTACCTGGGTGAGGACGGAATCAAGAACGGCATACGTGCTTGTATCACTTCCTGGCAGCGCCTGGCACCCAATACGATCCCCACGGGCGTCAAGGCGGGCGGGAATTACCTGTCCAGCCAGCTGATTGGGTTCGAAGCCATGGACCGGGGCTTTGACGAAGGCATCGCACTTGGACGGGATGGCTTACTCAGTGAAGGCGCTGGTGAGAATCTGTTTCTGATCAGGAAAGGAAGAATTCTGACGCCACCCGCTTCGGCTTCAATTCTCGGCGGTATTACCCGCGACACCGTTTTCACCCTTGTCAGTGACCTGGGTATGGAAGTGGTTGAGCAAACCTTGTCCCGTGAGCAAATCTATGCTGCCGACGAGGTATTTTTCACCGGAACCGCAGTGGAGGTTACCCCGGTACGCCAGGTCGATCATATAACCATCGGCAATGGTGGCTGCGGACCCATCACCAAACGCATCCAATCGGCATTTTTTGGCCTCTTCAATGGCGTTACGCAAGACAATCACAACTGGCTCGCACACCTGTAGCCGCACAGAAATAAAAACTCTGACGCAGATTGTCACAAATGTGACTATCTGTGGCAGGTTTATTTCCGCATATAGTCCTGCTCAGTAATTTTTTACAGCCCTATCTGATTGATCTATATAAATAACCTGTCAACCTATCTCTTATGGCTCGATAATTGCACCGTATTACGTGCAAATGCATTCTTTATGGATTCATTTTCTTTCAAAGACATAAATATTATGTATAAGGGAGTTGTTCACCGCCTGTGGAAGCAAGCTGTACCAACCGACAGCTACTGAAGGACTGAACCAACGACAGTCTCGAAGGTGCCGGACCCAAGGAATTGGATCAATACAGGGGAATATAGATCGGAGGAACAAGCAACAGTGGCCAGGATACTAACAGGGGGTTGGTAAAATGGTCGCAAAAAAAAGGGGGAACGTGAGCATTTGATGTTAATCAAAATGTTCAACCTGGAAAAGACCCGCTTAAATGGTGGGTTTTTTTCATCTCCACTTTTACCCATGCCAGGGGCTGCGAGGCAGCAGGTAGAAGCTGACAATTTTTGTCAGTGACTGGACATAATACGGCATTCACCGACCATCCACTGAATGCTTCAAGCAGAGACATTACTTTTAACTCTTTGATATAAATGTATATTTCTTACTTGTTCTTATTTGGCCCAATAATTGCATTATAAGAGATTGTGAAGAAGTGCTTAAAACCACTTTTTTGCCTTCCTGGCCATATTTGTTAACGAGGAAGTTGTCGCCACCTGATAAATGCACTGTTGGAAGACCGTGCCGGAAAAGAGTCCAGACATATAAGGGGATCGAGTCAATAATCATGGAAAGGTTATTGGAGCCGTTCCAGGAATGTTTGGGAACAAGCAAGGGTAGATCAGGACGTCGATGGGGGTCGACTGAATGATAAAAAGGGGAATGTGAACGTTTGATTCCAATCAATACGTTTCCACTTGGAAAAAGACCCGCAGATTCTGTGGGTCTTTTTTTGTCCGTATAAACTGTTTGGCTCTGCAGGGTCAGGCACCGGCATAATCGCTGATGATATAGCCGCCTGATTTCTGGTCGTGTTCCAGCGTGAGCATTTTTTTCTTTTCCATTTGTTCAAGCAACTCACTGAACGAACGGAAGCCGTGGTAACGCTCACTGAAACCCGGTTTACGCCTTTTTAATGCCTGCTTGACCATCGAACCCCATACTTTTTCTTCGGGGTCGCGCTCACTAAATAAATCATCCATGGTTTCAAGCACCCATTCAAATGCCTGCTCCTCACGCCGCCGACTCTTGCCAGCTTTTGAGGGTGTATCACCGTTTTCTTTCTTGCCGTTGGTCTTCTTCTTACCCGGCTTGCGGCGCTCCGCCTGGCGGACAATATCGTCGTAGTAAATAAATTCATCACAGTTGGCAATCAGCAGATTTGAAGTTGACTCTTTTACCCCGACGCCGATCACGATCTTGTTGTTCTCACGCAATTTGGAGACCAGCGGGGAGAAATCTGAATCTCCGGATATCACCACGAAAGTGTCTACGTGCGCCTTGGTGTAACAAAGGTCCAGCGCATCCACGACCAAGCGGATATCAGCAGAGTTCTTGCCGGATTGACGCACATGTGGAATTTCGATTAACTCGAAAGAAGCCTCATGCATATCTGCTTTAAAACCCTTGTAGCGATCCCAGTCGCAGTATGCTTTCTTGACTACGATATTGCCTTTGACCAGCAATCGTTCCAGCACTTCTTCGATATCAAAACGCGCATATTTTGCATCCCGGACTCCGAGTGCGATATTTTCAAAATCACAATACAGTGCCAGGTTTTTTGATCTGTTGGTCATGAAAACATGTACCTTTGAATGGGGCTCGTTTAGTCTGTCAGGGGATCTATTCTACCGCTTATCGACCCATTCAAACAGGCCCGTTTACAACTGAGATAAGCGACCGTGGCCCGGCTATGAGTAGCCGTGACTCAGTCCCGTGGCAACTCTGGAAATGTCTCGCTAAGCATGTACTCACCCGCTGCTTCCACCGCCCTTTCCGTCAGTTCCGGGCGCCCACCCCTGGCAGGCATGTCAAGGTGTCCACTCTTGGCGTGCTCGAATAATACTGCGGCCCACAATGGCGAACGGTTGCTCCAGGATTCACGATCACCTTTGGCGGGTGCACCGTCTGTACTCTCGTCGTGACAAGAGGCACATACCTGCTCATAGGTGTCACGACCCAGGGCAAGATATCGTTCTCTCCAGGAATCATCCCGGTATTGGTGCGCAACTGGTGGAGAACCGGCTGCCTGCGGCCCGCTTGACTGAACCGGAACGGTTGAAGAACCATCATTCTCAGCTGAGCAAGCTGACAAAATGACAACTGTCACAATCAAAATCCAATGTTGAGACTTGAACATATCGCACCTCGTAAGAACATATATTCATCATATACCTGCACGCACTTGTTTTACACTAAGGAACCGCTGATTTATTCTGAACCCAATTATGCTCAGCTACGGTTGGCTTGCTTAGAAAGAAGTACTGATGAAAATAAAACTGAAAAAGGTCATGCTGTATGGAACATGTATTCCCAGGTTCTGGAGGATGCTCTCAATCAGCAGCGAAATTACCCGACAGTAAAAGTATTCAATTTCGGCGCTTCAGCCTATAGTGTGAAACAAATGGAGGGCACGCCTTGACTTTATATTCTTCCCAACCAGGTCACCATCTTGCAGAGGATGCCAAACCGGACAATACACCCTACTATCGCCTTGACCCGGATACGGTGATACAGGCAATTGAATCCGTTGGCCTTGAATGTGATGGACGCCTGATCGCCCTCAACAGTTATGAGAACCGGGTTTACCAGGTCGGAATTGAGGAAGCACTGCCACTGGTGACCAAGTTTTATCGACCGGGTCGCTGGAGCGATGCACAGATTCTCGAGGAACACTCGTTTGCCCTCGAAATCGCTGAAGCGGAAATACCGCTGATTCCGCCGATGGAAATCAATGGGCAAACACTGTTTGAACATGACGGTTTCCGCTTTGCGCTGTTCGAGCGCCGGGGTGGGCATGCGCCGGAGTTGGATCAAAAGGACACGCGAATCTGGCTCGGCAGGTTCCTGGGGCGTATCCATGCCATTGGTGCTGCGAGTGATTTTCAAACCCGTCCTGAACTAACCATTGAAAGCTTTGGGCACAAACCGGTTAAGGCGCTTGTGGATGGCCAATGGCTACCGCCTCATCTCGAAACAGCCTTTGCAAGCCTTTCCGAAGATTTATTGACTTCGATAGAGGCAGCATTCGAGCGCAGTGGAGCATTCACCAGCATTCGTCTTCACGGTGATTGCCATCCCGGTAATATCCTGTGGCGCGATGGTCCATTATTTGTGGACCTGGATGACTGCCGAAGCGGCCCTGCTGTACAGGATCTGTGGATGCTTTTATCCGGTGATTCCCATGAAATGGGAGCGCAGATGAAAGATGTACTGGACGGCTACACCCAGTTTCATCACCTTAACCGCCGGGAACTGGGCCTGATTGAAGCCCTGCGTACGCTGCGCATGCTGCACCACGCCGCCTGGCTGGCCAAGCGCTGGCAGGACCCTGCCTTCCCGATTGCCTTTCCGTGGTTCGGCGAGCCCCGCTACTGGGAGGACCTGATCCTCAGCTTGCGTGAGCAACTCGGACGTATGCACGAACCCCCACTGCAAATACCGGAATAGCACCATGCCCAAGTCACCTTACAGACCATTCATACCCAACCCCGAACAACTTGCCTTGATGCCCGAAACATCAGGCAACACGATCAATGGCATGGGCGAGACGGAATTTCGCCGCCCTTCACGGGTCTACTGGCATGACCCCGATACCATTGAGCATGGCGAATTGCAAAAGTGGTTCTACACCCAGGACCCGAATAATCCCGCCATCAATGACGCCCGCGCAACACGCGCTAAAATCCTCGATATCAAAGTCCCTCCGGTCTCAGGCGAGCCTTTACAGCAGACGGCAAAAGACTGGTCACGGCAACTGTCGGCATACGCTGACACACTCGATATGGAGTTACTCGGAATTACGGCTTTCAAGCCAGAGTGGGCCTACGACGGTGTAACGCTGGACTACCAATGGACAATCGTGCTCGGCTTTGCGCACGATTACGAGCAAATGAAATCTGCACCGGAGGCACCAGCCGGTGCCGAGGTCGTGAGGCAATACGGCAGGGCAACAAAAGCCTCCAAGGACATTGCCACCTGGATAAGACAACGCGGATGGGATGCAGCACCTCATGCAGGGCCATTGGCAGGACCGCTGTTAATGATTCCACCGGCCATTGAGTGTGGTTTTGGCGTGCTGGGCAAGCACGGCTCTCTCATCAGCAAAGAGTACGGTTCTTCATTCAGGATCGCCTGTGTACTTACAAACGTACCCTTGCTGCCAACTCCCAACGATATCGACTACGATGTCGATGACTTCTGCCACCGCTGCCAGGTGTGTGCAAACGCCTGCCCGCCAGAAGCGATTCTGCCGGAAAAAGTGCCGGTTCGGGGCAAGCAAAAATGGTATGTCAATTTTGATAAATGCATTCCGTTCTTCAATGAAAACTTCGGTTGCGCCATTTGCATCACGGTTTGCCCATGGAGCATTCCCGGGCGTGGGCAGCGAATCGTCACACAACTCAAACGACGGGAACAGCGCCTGAAGAACAGCTAAAGCGGCGATATCGTCCACTCCCTGCGTATCGAGGGCGTCGTTGAAGAGCTCTATGATGTCATCACGCTGGCAGATACCGTACGGCCAATGGGGCTGGGTTTTAAAAATGATGAAATTCACCGCCTGCTGCGGATAGGTCCGGGGCAACCATAGCTTCATCAGGCTTCCCATTGAGTTTTTAATCAAGTAACCTGCGGACGGGTATAGAAGGCGCGGCACCATAACCGCTGCACAATAAAAAAAGCAAAGGGCTGTAGGAGAGATCAGCCTTCGAATTTCTTCAGGATATTTTTGAACCGCTGCTCATCGCGTAACGGATCAAATCTTGGCCCTGCGATGATGTAAACAAGATAACCTTCACGCAGTGAAGAGGCCTTTTCCAGTGCTTCGAGTGTCTGGCCAATATTGCCCAGTCCCAGGTGAACAACTGCCAAGTGATATGGGGTCGCACCATCTGCCTGATTAATTTCAGCAAGTATCCTTAAAGCCTCTTCCCGCTGCCCCGCCATTCCCAGCGCATATCCCAGATCAGACAGGTACAAAGGGTGGCGATGCGAAAGCACAACGGCTTGCCGGTGCTGTTCTATTGCCTGTTCATACTGACCCATCTGTTGATAGGCCCAGCCGATATACTGGTGTTGTGACGGGTCATCCTGATCCACTTCCCGTGCCATTTCATATGCTTTGATGGCCCGCTCATAATCTCGTTGCAAGTAGTACAGCTCACCCAGTGCATGGTGGCTGGCTTTGGATAACGGATCGATTTGAATGGCATGCTGAACCGGGACCATTGCTTCTTCAAACCGCCCCGTCTCAGCCAGCAGCCAGCTCAAATAAATCAGCCCACCCAGGTTATCAGGCTCAAGTTCCAGCGCACGGTTCAATGCCTTCTCAGCCGCATCCGGCTTGTACTCCATGTAATACAAGATGCTGCCCAGTACGACATGCGCATCTGCCAGGTTTTCATCCAGCTCTGTCGCCCGCAAAGCAGCCGACCTGGCTCGCGGCAGGACGGTGAGCGTACCCGTGTAACCGAAGAAAGCACTGTTTTGCAGGCAGCTGGCCAAACCCGAGTAAGCAGGCGCGTATTGAGGATCAAGGATGACCGCCTGTTGCATTAATTCTATTCCCTGGTCCATTGCCTGCGGGCTCCACTTGCTGCACAGGTATCGTCCCTTCAGAATCAGCTCATATGCTCGCGGATTAACCGGATTTGTGACCTTCAACCTGGCTTGGTCTTGCGGCGTCAGCGTAATGCTGATCTGGTCAACAATCTTGCGGGTAACGTCCGCATATAGCGCCAGGATATCGGTCAGTTCACGGTCAAAATTGTCCGCCCACAGGTGCTGATCGGTCGATCCGTCAATCAACTGAACTGTCACCCTTATCTTGTCTCCTGCACGCAGCACGGAACCTTCAACAACTGCATCCACACCCAACTGCCGGGCTATTTCCGGTATGGCTTTGCCTGAATCACGAAAGGCAAGGGCGGAGGTGCGCGAGATTACCCGTAACGCACTGACCCTGGACAACTCGGTAATCAGCGCCTCGTGCAGACCATCGACAAAATACGCCTGCTCAGGATCGTTCATCAGGTTTTCTAACGGCAACACTACAATTGAACGTATCTCGCCGGGTACGATGGTTTCCTTGTCACCCTGCCAGTCATGGGTAAAAGCAAAGTACGCCAGTGCCACGGCCATGGTGCTGAAAATTATGAAATCGAGCTTTTTGCGCGAACCAGTGTTGTGGGAGACGTTGCTTTGCTGCTCCGAATCAGCTGGTTTGTCCAGCTTCAGGCCATCCGGAGTCAATTCAAATGCCCAGGCAAACACCATGGCAACCGGAAAACCGAGCACCAAAAGCAGAAAAATCAGGTTGGCCGTCCAATCCGGTAACGGCAAAAACGACATAAACACATCAGCTACCTGTAAAACCAGCCAGCTGACAATCACATATAGAATGGCAACGCGGTAAACGTGACGTCGTTTTAGTTCTGTAAAAAAGACATGGGCTTAATAATGTGGTGGGGTTTCGTCTTGAGGACCCGCGCCCGGTATCGCCTCACCAAATTCCTTTATGCGCTCGTTTAACAAGCTCAGCTGTCGCTTAAGTTGAAGTATCTCCCCATCCTGCTTTGCAACGATGGTGTTCAGGCTGTCATGTAATTCGTCCTGAAATGCTGCCTGGCTTTCAAGCTCCTCCACGCGCTTCAACAGTGTTTCCAAAGAATCAGTCATTCACCGGTTTCCGGCATCTTTTCAGGTGGCTCCCACAACTCAACCCGGTTGCCATCCGGGTCTACAATCCAGCCAAAACGACCAAAATCATGTTCTTCTTTTTCTGGAATAACCTGCCCACCCGCCTTTTTGACATTTTCCAGTGCTGCATCGAGGTCATCTACCACCAGGTTGATCATAAATGACTGACCAGATGGACCAAAATACTCTGTATCTGCAGCAAACGTACTCCAGACGGTGAAAGAGTTTTTTGGCATCGCTGCAGGTGAAAAACTGGTGCCGTGGGTGGTTCCCCATGCCTCTATCTCCAGTCCCAATGCATCCTTGTACCACCTGGCAAGACGTGCCGGATCGGGTGAGCGGAAAAAAACACCACCGACACCCAATACCTTGCCCTTAACATTATCATTCATATTATTGGTCCTTGAAAATCTACTGCCATGCAGGTGGTTTCTTCCGTTTGAAAGTCTGCCATTTCGAAGCTCCGCTCTTGATTTCAACCAGGACCATTATAGGTCGATTGCCAATCTTATCAGCAAGCAGATAAAAAGAATTTGCGTTTTCGTCCCACCGACCCCACTTCGCTATACAGCGAACAGAGGAATTTATTATGAGTCAGATGGAAAACAACCCCGAAATCAGTATGGATGCCACGGCATTAACACGTGAAGAAACTTATACGGACAGCCGTGTTGGCACGATCCGCAAAATGACCCCGGTTACCCTTGATGGTGAGCAGGACAGCAGTCGGCCGGTTCAGTTTGTTGGCTCCACACAAATCATGACGCCCGGTGGCGCGTTGCCACTGTCCTTCGAGATCGAAACCGATACACTCGAAGGTGCGGTAGCCGGTTTTGGTGATGCCGCGAAACTGGCAGTCGAAAGGACCATGGAAGAGTTGAAGGAAATGCAGCGCCAGCAGGCATCCTCCATCGTGGTGCCCGGCAGAGAAGGCAGCCAGATACAAATGCCCTGACCTTCCTGTCTGCATCCAGTAAACTGTCACCGGTTCATTCCAGATGCCGGTGACAGTATGACTACCATCTTCAAATTTTCTGGCTGCAATTTTTTCAGCCCAGGACGGATCATTCTGGCGATTCTTTTAGCCAGTTCATTTTCTGTTTCCGCAAAAGACAAGCTGATCTGGAATCAACTCGATCCTGACAACACCGTCTACCTGCAATTGCAGGAAGGCACCGTGGTGATCGAACTAAACCCGGAATTTGCACCAAAAACAGTGCAGCACTTAAAAGCATTGCTGGAAGAGCAGTTTTATCGTGGTTTGAGTTTCTACAGGGTCATTGATGGTTTTGTTGCACAAGCCGGCGATGAAAGTGACATCGGTGACGCCAATGACATACCGGCCCTGAAAAGAGAGTTCGAGATCAACTGGCCACTGAAGCCGGATGACAAGGAAAAGGCAAAAGACTGGCAGCCCATGTCCTGGACGCCGGTTCAGAGTGATGACATGTTCGCGCCATACACCGGCTTTATCAATGGTTTTGCTGCCGCCCGCGATAAAAAGAAAGCAGGTAAAGCCTGGTTGACCCACTGCCCCGGCACCGTCGCCATGGCTCGGGGCAATGATCCGGACACCGGCAGCACGGACTTTTACATCGTTATCGGCCAGGCACCGCGCTATCTTGACCGTAACCTCACCATCTTTGGCCGCGTGGTATGGGGTATGGACATAGTGCAACGCATCAAACGTGGTCCTGCTCTTAAAAATGGCATCATAGAAGAAGACCTGGATCGCAGCTATATCAAACGGATGCGGCTCGCCTCATCGCTGGATGAGAATAAACGATTGAACATTTATGTCGCCGATACCAACAGCAATGGCTTTAAACAATCGTTGAAAGAACGCCGCAATCGCAACCACAAATTCTTCCACCACAAACCACCCAAAGTACTGGACATCTGCCAGGTCCCCGTCCCCGCCAGGCTGGAAAAAAACAACCTGTAGGAGCCGCGTCTCGCGGCGATAACGTCCAGGAAGAAGGTAAGACCGGGGCCGGCCGGTCGAGAAGCTGCCCTGGGGTATGCACGTAGCAACCGTTTGAGGTTTGCACCCTGTTGATATTATCGCCGCGAGACGCGGCTCCTACAATTGAGTGACGATCCGGAACAAGGCGTTTAGCAGTTTAATTGCTTCACTGCTCGGCATATTGGTCATCTTGCTGAAATCTACCAGCGTGTCTCCGTAACCGGTCAAAGCAGCTTCACTACCAAAAGTATTGCGAACCAGCGAGATGGCTTCGGACCTGACCGCATGTTTGCTGCTCCAGTACTCTTTCAGACCCCGCATGACCTGCTCGGGTGACATCGCCAGGCGAAACACCAGTGGTTGTGACCTGAGGCTGACCAGCGTGCCTATCTGCTGGCGGTTGTAGACCAGCGTAATATAACGGTGGCCGGCCTTTCGATATTTGATCTCGGTGCCAAGGTACCAGACCGACTTCATAAAGACCTTGTTCAGGAATGATTCGATGAGTGGACTGCCATCAGCGATGTTTTCGTGTACACGCCTGATAAACCAGTCACGCGGGCGCTCATAACTCTCAACACTGGTTATCTTTGCCAGCTCCATGACTTTTAAAACCGGTTGTAGCTCCCTGGTATCAATCTGTCCGTCATCATTTTCATCGATCAGACTGAACAATGTATCGAAGTAGGCAGAGATTGCATTCTTGACCAGCTCCTCATCAGGCGAGCGTTCAAACAGGCTGGCCGCTTCAGGCAATTTATCAAGGTAAGCCCAGCTTTGCAGGCTGGTGATCGCATCCACCGATGGATCACGGATCAAATGCTGAAACAGTTCCGGCCAGGCAATTTGCATGCTGACCAGCGCGTAGAGAATTTTACATTCATGATCGGTGGTATCGCGCCCGGCGTTATGGTGATGGATTCTTTCCAGCAGGTGGGTGTAATTTATGACCCGTTTGATACTGCGCGGGTTACGGCCCACCGTGAAGCTGGTGATATCCAGATAAAACTGGCGGCTTTCAGGGTCACAACTGGCATTTCTGATACAGGGCAAACCAGACTTGCCCAACAGGTCAATAATATACTTATCCAGCCTGTAGGACGTCGTGGGCATGATAAAAGGCAATTGAATCATCTTATCAAAAAATGCCTTGCCACTGGTTTTCTGCAAATCGTGACCAAGCTTCTCAGCCATGCCACGCTGAACCACATCATAATCAAGCGCCATGACGAACACGCAGCCCGGCACATCAATGAAATTCTTGATGGACTCAAGCAACTCAAGTGCCCTGACCGGCCGGATCCGGTCCAGATCATCAACAAATATGACAACGCGACGGTCGTCAGCGCTGAGCGCCCAAAGCGATACCAGTTTCTCAAACTCACCTTTAAATACAAGCATATGACTGGAAACATCAATATGAGAAATCTCAGCCAGTGAGTCGCTGCTACGACCTTGCGCCTCGTTCTTGATCTGTTGCATGGCGATAATAAGCGTGCGATTTGCCGCTTCAAGGCAGGCCGTCAGCTCATCACTATCTACGTCTGCTTCATCACTCAAAACCCCGGCCAGCTGGTTGGTCAGTGCGTAAAGACAGGCCGCTGCCATGTGATTATCAGGGTCAAATTGTGCATAGGGCCAGCTGTCAAAACTAATCGTTTTGCATTGCATTACATCAAGCAAACCCGACTGTTCACCTTCCCCGCTGCCACGTAACATATTCATCAGCGTGGTACGCCCGATACCCCAGTCACCCTGGATACCAATGGTCAATGGGGTTTCGCACTGCTGGATAAAATCCCGTAGCGCTTCCGCGTACGGAATCAGATTTAACGTATCGGTTTTTCGTGCGGCATCGTTCTCATCGAGGCTTGATGAGAACTTTAGCGGGGCTTCGCGTAATGTGACATCACTCATGTGCGCTACCTGTGCATTCTTCTAATTACAGCATAGTCTAACCTACAATTTTTGTCGTTAGGCATGTGGGGAACTCTGATATAGCCCGTAGGAGCGGCGTCTCGCCGCGATTTTTGAACCTGGTGCAAGACCAAAACAATCGCGGCGAGACGCCGCTCCTACAAGAGCCCCCCGAGTCGACTGGCATAACTTTCAACAGAATCGTAAGCAACAGAACTGCTCTGGCCTACGGTTGGTCAGACATCTCCAAACTGGAGTTTTGCCAGCTTGGCGTAAAGCTCGCTGGATTGCATGAGTTGGTCGTGATTGCCAATGGCAGCGATGCGGCCTTCGTCAATGACGACGATGCGATCGACTTTTTTGACCGTGGCCAGTCGATGTGCGATGACCAGCGTGGTGCGGTCTTTCATCAGTCCTTCCAGGGCCATCTGTACCAGTCGTTCACTTTCAGCATCCAGCGAACTGGTGGCTTCATCCAGCAACAGGATCGGTGGGTCTTTCAGTATGGCCCGGGCGATCGCTACGCGTTGACGTTGGCCACCGGACAAGCGAGTGCCACGCTCCCCCAGGAAGGTGTCAAAACCATCGGGCAGGGCATTGATAAATTCGTCGGCAGCGGCAGCGACGGCAGCTTGTTCCACTGCGTAGTCATCCGCACCCGGGTTGCCGTAACGAATATTTTCACGAGCACTGTCACCAAACAAGACCGTTTCCTGCGGAACCAGGCCAATCTGTTGCCGTAACGCCGTCGGCGATAATTGTGCTATGTCGATGCCGTCGATCTCAATACTGCCTGATTCAGGATCATAAAACCGCAACAACATCTGGAAACTTGTACTTTTGCCTGCACCTGATGGTCCAACGAATGCAACTGTCTCACCGGGCTCGATTTCCAGCGAGAAATCTGCCAACGCTGCTGTGTCCGGACGGGAAGGGTAATGAAACTTCAGGTGTTTGAAAGCAATACGACCGCTGGCACGACCAGGCAATACCGCCGGTTTTTCCGGTGCCCGGATCGCTGGACGTGCAATTAGCAATTCTG
>Ga0164313_10002854_pt1 | contig 15383 bp, 9 predicted proteins | sample GuaBasSedimGuay4_FD_113735 | JGI IMG/M metagenome (GOLD analysis project Ga0164313, IMG submission 113735) | Subseafloor sediment microbial communities from Guaymas Basin, Gulf of California, Mexico - Guay4, Core 4569-4, 0-3 cm | ecosystem: Environmental > Aquatic > Marine > Hydrothermal vents >... | reverse complement strand
GCGAGACCATGCTTTTCCAGGACCGGATCAGCCAGACTGTTATCCTTGGCCCCTATATGCCATTTTCCGATGTGGCCCGTTGAATAGCCCCTGGCCTGAAGGTTCTCCGCCAGGTGCATTCCGGGCTTAATTCCCAGTGGCTGAACATGGCCGTTGCCGTATATCCCGAATTTGGTTTGCATCATGCCCGTGGCGATACCGAAACGTGAAGGCGCACACATGTTGGAGGTGGTATGTGCCCGTGAAAAAAGAATACCTTCTCCTGCAAGTCCCGAGATGGTTGGTACCGCCAGTTTTGTGAACTCCAGTGCCTTTTCCGGGGAGTACCCTTCAAGACTGTCGACCAGGTAGACGTAGAAAGGGTCAAAATCGGAGGTTTCAAGGGCATCGTTGTTCACACCGAACTGTCCGTACCCGAAGTCATCCATCATGATGAATAATACATTGGGCTTTTGTTCCTGACTGCTGCAGGCGACAGCGAAGAGGCAGATTCCCAAAGCCAGAATGAATGACCCCGCTATGTGCGATAAAATTTTCATGGTTTTAGTTTTCTGTGGATTTAGATATAAAAGGGTTTTAGTTGGTTATTTTCATATAGTATGCACTACAAAGTGGATTTAAATCCTTGTCTTCAAACCAGGCTTGCATCTTTTGCTTCCCTCTACAATTTGCATACCGAAGGGACTTTCTTTATTACCAGGGCAAAGGCCTTACCATACTTTCATCAGATCTTTGCAACCTTACATTTATTACCTATTCATATGGCATCCAGATGCTCATCTGATGTTCTTCGCGATTATTCCATGCAAAGTAAGGTATCAAAGTAATATCGATCAGTTTATGCCCATTGTCATTTAATTTATGATACAATCCGACATCAACTTTACCAACTTCTTCTTTATAAATAGCTTGAGTCTGAATTAGTTTCATACCTTCAAACACTTCTGTCCCATCGATAATATTAAATTTGGCCTTTTTATTAAGTTTAACATTAAACAGATTCATATCTTCCGGAATATCATTGGACTCAACACAATAAATTATTGGTCCCCTTCGAACTGCTACCTGGTTACGCGTATATTCAACTTTTTCACCTGCCACGAGCATGTCGACTTCAAAAGGGATATTAAATTCTATAACATCACCCTTGTTCCATTTTTTATTTACCTGAGCATAACCGGATGATGACATTTTAACATCCTGAACAACTCCATTAATCTTCAGCTCTGGCTCATTTGCCCACCCGGGGATCCTGAAACTTATTGACTTTTCTCTTTCTAAATGTGATTCTAAAATTGTAATCTTAATATGGCCATCCCAGGGATAATCTGTTTGCTGGGAAATCACAAATGGCTTTTCATCCAATAAAATTTTAGACTTATTCGAAGCATAATGATGCAATTGTATTCCCTCCTTATTTGTAGTATACATATACCCTTGAATGGAAGCAGTAGTGCGCATAATGTTTGTTGGACAACAAATATGCTTGTACCCCGGATACATGCGTTTATGAGAATCATTTCGCAACAGTTCATGTTCTTCACCATACCATCTAATCGGGTTAGTATAACTCCATCCTTCACCATCTAATTCGACGCCGGAAATAATCGAATTGTATAAATTTAGTTCCATAATATCGGCATATTTAGCTTCACCATGAGCAAGTAGCAAGCGCCAGTTCCAATACATGTTTCCAACCTGTCCGCAAGTTTCATTGTAACTCGTTGAATTAGGCAATCTGTACGGGGCGGCAATTCCTTCGTGAATTGGTTCTCCTTCAATTATTCTTCTTTGCCCATCGCCATACTTACGTGTAGCCAATGCTTTACTTTCAGCACTCACACCGCCATTTATAAACATCTTTTTAGTTGTTACATCTTTCCACAAACGATCTAAGGCCTCTAATAATTCCATATCGCCGGTTTCCAGATATACATCAGTAGCTCCCGCATACAAATAAGACCAAAAAACAGAATGACCTACTACCTCGTCTTCATCTTTTATAGGTCTCCAATTTTGGTTTTGATCATGTCCACCCTCTGTTTCGCCCCATATTTTTCTATTATCAACACCATTCCATGTATGGCCACGCCATTCCACAACCATTTTTGCGAGCTCCAGGTATTTTCTATTTCCGGTTTCCCTGAAAAGTTCCACAGCTCCCATTACAATAGATGGGTTTTCCGGAAAATCTATTAATGTTTCATTATTCTCATTAAATAATTCAAATAAGTAATCACCAACTTTAGTCGCCACTTCAATGTAGTTATCCTTACCTGTTGCCCTGTGATGAATAGATGCAGCAGTTAACAAATGTCCCATAACATACATCTCATGATGCTGACGACGCTCCCATCTATCTTTTTGAGTATTGATTACCTGAGTTGCCAGATAACCATCTTCTTGTTGAGCTTTTGAAATAATATCAATGGTTTCATCCACTACATCGCTTAACTTTCGCCCTTCAAATATATAATCTGGATTGGTGGCCAAAATATATGAAGCAGTTTCAATCCATTTATGAACCCAGGCATCCATCCAGTCGCAACCTCTATGCTTTAACTCAGACTGTCCGGCAGCAATCTTAAAATTCTCGATAGCGGAAGACTTTTCAGCATCATTAGCCAGATCCCATAAAACTTTTAAGCTGACCTCCCTGTTTATTTTTTGCCTGTCAGCCCAGAAACCTTGAGTTAGTGTAACATCATTGATATTCTCACTTCTAAATATTGCATTTGGACTGTTTTTTGTACAGGTAACACTGCACTCTTGTGAATACAAACCAGTACTCACAAAGATTAGAATTAAGGATAATATTTGATTCTTCATACCATGAATTTTATAAGATTCACCAAACGGACTTCATTTCATGCACCACAAAAGAATGAATTTTAAGGCTGACATTGTCATTTCGAACTCCACTTATCAGTTTAGTATGTATACCATTCCAAACACCTCCGGTAAGACTGTATAAGCCAGAATGAATGACCCCGCTATGCGTGATAAAATTTTCATTTTGAAGTTTTTATAAGGAATTAACATCTAAATTCATTTCAATTGGTAACTTTTATGTAGTATGCGGCACGGTGCCCTCCGTCGTAATTGTCACCCTTTTTGCCACGCATGCCTGCGTTGTAGGTACTTACCCCCATGGTACCCCCGTTGTCGTTCATGAATACCAAAATGGTATTGTCTTTGATTCCTTTTTCTCCACTTTCTCGTTCATCCAAGTAATTGCCTCATCAAACCACAGGTCACCGCAATATTTATCTGACTGAACGGTTTCAACCTGGTCGATGTAACGCGTCTTGTAATAGTCGTTGTCAAATTCAGCCTCGGAAGGAAATGTTTGAGAATAACTTAATTGTGATATGAAAAATAGGATAAAGAGTACTTTTACGGTTTTGGATTTCATAGTATTATCCGATTTGTTAATTATTCCTGAGTTAATTTTTGGTCTGATCACTATATTTTCTATCATCTGATAGCGAACTATGGTAAATAATATAAAGTGTTGTCATCATGAGGATTATCAAATATGATGTTATCGGGCAGACGCCCCGTACCTTCTTTCCCTACTGTAACCATACCTATCGGATGATGCCCTCCCTTAAAATATTGACTAGTTGCAAATCTTACACTAGGCACATTACCGGCCGGATCAAGAATAGCTAAAGCTAATATATATTCACCACCGGGAAGATTTAGATTAAACTTGCCTGATATAGCATTGGTTTCAGGAGGGATTGTCCACTCCGGAAGAGCATCAGTCCAATTTTTATTTGGTTTTTTGTTATCAGATTCATCAGTCGTAATCCAATCGGGCGGAGTCCAGCCCTGTCCCGGGTGCCATTGACGAATATCAGCACCCTCAAAGTATTGTTTCCATACAATACTTCTGTCTTTAGGATCTAACAGAGATAGTTCCAGGGGCCAATCATAGTAAAAAGGTGCCGAGCCTTCATTCTTAACATGTATCTCAACATTTAACTCTCCAATAGAAACTGTAGGATTAAATCTCACTTTTTCAATGATAAAGCGGTAGCCAAAAGCTTTTTGAATAATTTCCGCACCCATTCTGGCAGCTTCGTCAGAAGAATCATAATCGTCTATCCATCGTAATTGTGTACAATGCAGCCAGCGAATGGAGTTAATAATGAAATTCCTGTGTGTTTCTTCAGAAACACTTGCTGTTGGAGAAGGACCCGGCTGTATATCTCCATTACCCCAGTCGTATGCAACTTCTCCACCAACATAATTTTTTAAATAACGTCCTACTTTAGAATTGAGAATGGCTATATTGTTTCCATGCGGCCACATTTGATCATAATGCGCCCAGGAGTCCCAATATTCTCCAAAAGGTTGCGAGTTAAATATTTCCCAGTTACGACGAACAGAAACAAGCTTATTCTTAAATGCTTTTGCAACAGCATCAGCAACTAACTTCTCAATTTCTTCTGTTGCAAAAGGCTGCTCTTGTTCACCCCATTTTCCGAAAATACCAAGTTCTATAAATGCAACTCTCGGATCAGTATCCCATAGAAATCCTAATCTTTCAATCAGTCTTACTACACGGTATTGAAACTGCTCACTAGTATAATCATCCGGTTGCATGTCTGAGGGCCAAAACTTCCTCTCTCCACTCCAGTGCAGATAAACTCTCGGAATAACTTTAACATTTCTGGAAGCGATATCACCCCACATATTATCAGTTACCCGACGAATTTTTTCTATTCCATCCGACTCATGATTTTCAATTTCATTCCACCTGATATATGTATGAGCTAAAGTTGCCCATTCATGGTTATAAATCCCTCTTGTAGTAAAACCCTTTAGTGGATTTCTTAGTGCCTTGTTATAATAGGAAGGAGTTACTTCAATTATATCGGGAATTGAATTTGATGTTGCTGAGCTAGCACAACTATTATCTTTAATTACCCAACCATATGAGAAAATTAGAATTATTATACTGACAAATATTATTTGGCTATTCTTCATATTAAATGATTCCTGCGGATTGATTTACTAATAATAGCAATATAAAACGTTTTCAATTAAATGTGCAATAATTAGTTACCCTATAAAGGAAAGACAGGATTATGGACATGCTCTTTATCCATAATTGCTTTCATATTAGCAATAATGTCCGGGTTCTCTTGCGATACATCAAATTTCTCACCAGGATCTTTTTCCAGATCATATAACTCAATTTTTGCTTTTGATGGATCAAATATCTCAAGTCTTACTGCTTTCCAGTTCCCTTTTCGAACTGCTTGTTTACCACCCTGAACATTAAATTCCCAATAGAGATGGTCATGTTTTTTTTGTTCTTTCCCCAATAATTCCGGAAGAAATGATATACCATCTATATTATCCGGGGCTTCAACCTGCGCCATATCACAAAATGTTGGAAGAATATCCCAAAATGCTGAGATATGTTCCGATGTAACTTCAGGCTCAACTTTACCAGGCCAGCGAACAAGCATTGGGACATGAATTCCGCCCTCATATAAATCTCTTTTCATACCACGCCATTTTCCATTGCTGTCAAAGTCTTCCGGAACAATTCCACCCTCAGCATGCGCCCCATTATCACTTGTAAAAATGACAATTGTATTATTATCAATACCCAATTCTTTCAATTTTTCAATAATCTCTCCTACCTGATTATCCAGTATAGTTACCATCGCTGCAAAAGCAGCTTTTGGTTCTTCCTGTGGACAATATGCCGGTATATCCATATTAGGACCATATGAGGCCCTTGAGAGATCCTCTGTGTTCCCTCCAGGATATGGTTTCTCATCAAACTTTCCCTGGAATTTTTGCAAAATCTCATCCTGAGGTACTATTAATTCTGCATGAGGTATGGGAGTTGAATAGTATAGGAAAAATGGTTTGCCAGTCTTTTTTGAATTATTTTTTTCAATAAAAGCTAAAGCATTTTCCTGGATCAGATCCGGAGCAAATGTTTTTGTATTTGTCCAGTCATTTCCCTCTAGCTCGACCTTTTTATCATTATGCCATAGGTAAGCAGGATAATAGCGATGGGCATATCGTTGACAATTATAACCATAGAATTCATCAAAATATACCATTGGATCACTAGCCGATCCGGGTCCGCCAAGTCCCCATTTACCAAACATACCGGAAACATATCCTGCTTTTTTTAGGAGTGTTGGTATCGTTTTAGTTGTTGGGTCCATAGGGGCCTGCCCCTCGGGTTGAATCTCCTGATTTCCTCTAATTTCGGCGTGTCCGGTATGCAGTCCGGTCATCAGAGAATAGCGGGATGGTGCGCAAACAGTACTTCCTGAATAATGATTTAAGAAAACCATACCCTCTTTTGCCAATTTATCAATATTTGGTGTTGAGAATTCATCTTGGCCATTTAAACTCAAATCCCCATAACCAAGATCGTCTGCCAGGATATATACTATGTTTGGTTTGTCACCGAAGGTCTCACTTTGTTCGGGAGCACAACTAGAAAGAAAAAGTGAGGAGGAGATTAATATTGAAAGGCTAACAAAAACTGTTTTGTCGAACACTGATTTAATTTTGCCTCTAATTGAATTATTACTTTTATCCATTTTAAATTCCTTTAATATTGAGAATTAATTACCTAATCAAAATCTATACTATCTTTTAAGAACAAGCTGCATTTACTTAATATTATTCGTTTCAATAACTCCATTTTTATCAATATCATCAGAGAGATAGATTGACTTTGATGATTTTCTTAAGTCATTATTCATAAACAAAATTTCTTTACTGTCATCAACAACTTTCAAAAATGTACCAGCACCTTCTGCCGCTTGTGAGTCATGAACAAAAGCGTAATTAACATTACTCAGTTTTATTACGGATTCATCTGATCCTAAAGACTGTCGTCCCTCAAATCCATCAATTTCTATATTATTTGCATTTTCAAATCGTACTGCGCTTCCCCATTCAGCTTTCTCCGGCTGATTCCATGTGAATTTGATATTCCTTAAGGTAATATCTTTTACATATCTGCAGAATATTCCATAAGGTGCTGTATGATGGCCGAAAATATAAAACGGATGTGATGGATTTGCCGACTCAGGTTTTTCTCTTCCACCGCGCATTGTGTAACGAATATTATCAAAAGTTATGTCCTCAATATAACCATCTTCTTGTCCATCAAGAAAAATGGCTCCATCCGAATTAGCTATAACATCGGAAATCAAAATATTTCGGATAACGGGTGGCGGACCACTCTTTGGTTTCATATCAACATTCCATTTTTGCGCCCATGATTTTACCGACCATCTCAATTCTTCGTAGGGTTTAGATCGGGCAAAGACCAGGTTTCCTCCTGAACTGTGTCTCAGAAGATAGTTTATATTAGAAATGGTTACATTTTCAACTAATCCTCCTCTTCCGGGACGAATATTAATAGCTCCACCAGCGTCGAAAATACTGCAATTAGAGATAGTTCCATTTTTTAATCCACTAAGAACAATTGCACTTTCTGTCGTAGAAAAAGTACAATTGCTAAGTGATAAATGCTCCGCTCCGCCTATAACAAGGCAATCATCGCCCGTAGTAAAATTACAATCTGATATACGAATATTGAAACCCGAAACTGCAAGTCCGTCTGTATTAGGTCCATCATCTTCGTAAATTCCCTGCTCAATACTGATCCCCTGAATCTTGACATCATTGCTTCCAAGAACTTTTAACATATGATGCGGGCTGTCTTTAAATTGAATATTTTCTATTAGTACATCAGTACAACCTTCCAACTTTACATAAGTGCCCGGGCGTTTGCTGAATCCATCAGGTGCTGTCATAGCGGCACGTATTTCAATCTCAGTCATAGTTCTAAAATCTTTCGGCCAAAACTCATAACCTCGGCCGTCGATCATCCCTCTCCCGGTTATTGCGACTCCAACCAAATCTTTACCATAAATAAGATGCCTCTGCTGCCGTGCCGAGTGATTGAGCCTCTCCTCTTCAACTGCTTCGAAATCATCAAGGTCCAAACTTCCCAGAATTACTGCTCCGCTTTCAATATTAAGAGTGATATAACTCTTAAGATAAATTGTTCCGGTAAGATATTTTCCCGGAGGGAAGTAGACAATACCTCCGCCCTCATCTGCAACTTTATCAATGAGCTGCTGAATTTTCTCCGTGTTCATGGTTATTCCATCATTTATAACCCCGAAACCCAGGACACTATAGACAGGGATAGGGTCATATGATTTCTCTTGTGCTTGAATAAATTGGGAATTCAATGAGTAAATCGCAATAACGATTATCAATTGAATATTAATAATATTTCTTATTAGTTTTTTCATCTTTCAACCCATTTTTAATGATTATAAAATATATTTTTATATAATGTTACCGACGGGGTCATTGTTATAAGCTCCTGATTGCTACCATCCATGAGTTAATTTATATATATGTCGCCGTACGTAATGATATCGGTACGTTTCATATATTCTGCTAAAGACGGGATGCCGGTGGTATCTTTTAGAAGTGGTTCGGGATTGTCAACAAAAGCTGCCGGTCGTTGTGCACTTTGAACATACTTCTGGTGCGCTTTTACCATATCCAATAGTTTCTGAGTGTTTTTGGGAAATTGTTGTGCCAGGTTGATCTGTTCTCCAATATCATCCTTTAGGTTATATAATTCAGGTGGACCAAGAGATTTTTGTTTCTTTTTTGGGATAAGCAGTTTCCAGTCTCCTACACGTACACCTTCATATTCGTAAAAAATGGCTTTGTGGGGCGATTTTTTACCGGGCTTAAATAAAAGTTTTGAAATATCCTTACCATCAATTACCCTGTCCTTTGGTACTTGTGCTCCTGTCAGTGCAGCAATGGTTGCAAGTATATCAATCGTTGAAGCATATTCTGTCGTAACGCTACCCGGTTTAATTTTCCCCGGCCACCAGGCTAAGGTTGGCATGCGCATATGTCCTTCATACTTTTCGCCCATTTTATAACCACGCAATATATCCCTGGTATGTAGTACTTCACCATGGTCTGTCCAATGAATCATATCGCTTGATGAAAATGCATGATAGCCGTCCATGTGGTCGTAGTTTCCTCTATCGCCTTCCTGTCGTTGGTGGTCTTGTGAGCAATACATCCAAACCACGTCATCCCACACATGTACATCAGGGTCGGCTGCCCCGTGCATACGAACCAGGGGATTGCCTTCCATTTTGAAATTAACCTTTTCCTGTTCTTTATGTATGCAAGCAAAGCCTACTCCCAATAGCAGTAAGCCTAATATTATTATGTTCTTTAAATACATATTTTTTATTTTCCGTCTAATTGTTTCTATCAATATGATAATGGTTTCATGCGTGGCTCTTTGGGTAATGTTTCTCCGCCACATTCAATGAATAGTTTTTCCTTTAACATTTCAATTTTCTCAGGATATTTGTCTGCCAGATTAGTGGCCTCGGTATAATCATCGGGCAAAAAATAGAGCTGATAAATATCGGCTGTTTTCTGATATCGAATTTTCCAGCCGTCAGCAGTAACCAAAGCAGGACCATGTTTTGAATTAAACACCACATATTCATGCTTTTCCAAAGAATTTCCAAACAAAGTTGGCCAATAGGACAAACCATCTTTTTTATGGGGGACTTCAACATCCAGCATATCGGCAAAAGTTGATAGTAGGTCGTAGTTTGCAACCAAAGGATTCAACACTTCTCCTCCTTCGATCTTTCCGGGCCAATGGTAAATGAGCGGTACCCGAACGCCTCCTTCCCAGTTATCGCGTTTTAGCCCTGCCATTCCATCGTTGCCGTTAAAAACATCACCTGCTAAATGGCTGTAAAATTTTGTATTTAGGTTATCAAATTTTTCACCGGTTTGCATATTTCTAACCGGTTTATCCATTTTACCGGGGCTTGGGTAATAAATCTCATGACCGTTATCGGATGTGAAAATGATCAGGGTTTTTTCATAAATCCCTTGTTTTTTCAACTCTTCCACAATTTCTCCAACATGATCGTCAAGCATCTTAACCATCGATGCATAGGCCTTTTCCAGCTCGGTCAGGTCAGGATTATCTCTAAAATCAATATGAATCTCAGGTATTGATGTTGGGCCGTGAGGGAGCTGCGTTGGATGATATAAAAAGAACTTTTCATTTTTGTTATAGCGAATAAATTGAAGCAATTTATCAAGGAAGAGGTTTTGAGAATAATGTTCTTTTCCCGTCATATCCCAGCGTTCTTCGTAGCCACCGTTTTCGTCTCGCTCACTTTCCTTGCTGCAATCATTATGCGTATTGCCCTCAATAATTACTTTTTCTCCGTTCTCAAATAGAAAAGGCGGGAAAAAACCATGACATCGCACATGATCATAGTACCCATAATAATAGTCCCAACCGTGGCGTTTCAGGCGTTCGTGTGTGGTTGAAAAGCCCCAGTCAAGCTTACCTACCTGACCGGTTATATAACCCGCTTTTTGAAAGACTTGCGCCAGAAAGATTTCATCTTTTGGAGTTGGCTTAAAGTGTTTATTCAATCTTTGTTGAATTTCGTCGTTTGATACACCTTCAGAAATTCTCAGGTATTCACCACCCGTCGAAATTTGCCATTTATCAGTACGGCAATCGTGATAACCGCTTAACATACTTGCGCGGGCCGGTGCACAATAATTGCAACCATAGGCATTTTCAAAACGAACACCTTGTTCTGCCAGTTTATCAATGTTGGGAGTCTTAATGATTTGCTGGCCCTCGAAGCTTAAGAGTCCACGTCCAAGATCGTCGGCGTAAATCAGGATTACATTTGGAGTGCCCTTATTTCCGGATGTTTTTGCTTTACACGAAAAGGATCCCAACAGTAGAAGGAAAATTGAAATTAGATACATCATTTTCTTATTTTTCTCCTTGTTCAATAATTTACATAGCGGCTGAATTGGATATTTTTTATTTGAAAATTAAACCCGGAGGCATCAATGATATCTCTGAAAGGGGAGGGGGTGTTTTGGTAGTCATGCTCATCATATCAACGAATCGTCCCTCTGCAAATTCCTTCCATAGTGAATCGCCCCGGGTAAAATAGTCCTTCTCTGCACCCGGCACAACAGCAAGACCCCCTTAATGACCAGTTAAATATGTGCTTATTAATTTACCCACAATGTCATTGATTGAAGCCCTGTCCGGTTGATTATAAACCGGTCCATTTTTCACCATCAAAAACAGAAATGCCTTTCTCAGTTCCAACCCAGATACTTCCGTCTGTATCTTCAGAAATGGAATACACAAGAGTATCAATAAGCCCCTGAGCCTGTATCCTGTCTGCAACAACAATTTCTTCGGGAAACTTTAAATGATATGTAATATGAGTGGGACCATTTGAGAGGGTGTAATTCTTCCATTCAGAACCATCATATACAGATACACCGGTTTCTTTTCCAACCCAGATATCCCCGTTCGCTGCTTCGTAAAGACATAATACTTTCTCACCGCCAAAAAAATACCTGAAATCCCCTGTACCAACATAGGTCCCGTTTTTGTTTCGGGTAAGCCCCCGTTTTGTGCCAAACCATAAATACCCATCAGAGTCAACCAGCGAACAGAAGACATTACCCTCCGTATAATCTCCGTTGTAACCATTAGCTAACTGAGTTGCACCGGTAATAGCATTAATAGAGTGATCGTAATCGCAATTGAACAGGAATCGGCGCAGAGCAGTAGCAAAATACTGGTTCCCATTAAATGAAATTGAGGTATAGGTGGTATTTAAAAGAAATGGGAATTTTTCTTTCACAAGTGATTCATTATGGAAATACAAGCCCTTGTATGTACAAAACCAGGTATTGCCAAACGGGTCTTCTTTAATGTAGTTTATGGTATCGGAAATTATGCTGGAATTTAACCTGTTATAAGTGTCTGAAATTTCATGTTGTTGTTCTGATACTTTCAGACTGATTATTCCTTTTTTCGTTCCTGTCCATATAGTTTCATCACTGCTTTGTGCCAGGCATAAGATCTCTGTGTTTAATTCTTCATCGGTATATTTTACCCAGTTCTTATTATCATAACTGTATAAACCCGTCGTTGTTCCAATCCACTTTTTCCCATCCTTATCGGTCAGAATGGAATTGATGGTCAGGCCTGACGAGGAAAAATCATCAATACCTTCCTGGTTCAATTTACCTGTTATATCCTCTTTTTGACAGGCAAACAGCAAGAAGCTCAATGATATGAATATGGATAGTTTGTAAGCTTTCATTTAACTGTAATCCTGGTGGTATTTATGATTTGAAAATTATTGTTATAGGCAGAAATCCTGCAGATATATAATCCTGGCTCAGTGGAATTGAGGCTCCAGTTATACTTATGATTTCCGCTATTCATTTCTTTATTTATAAGATTTGCAATCTTCTTCCCGGACAAATCATAAACATCAAGAATTACACGAGCTGGATTATCTAGTGAAAAATGAATTGTTGAGTACATACTTGCCGGATTAGGAGCACAGAAAAATGCATTGTCGTTTTCCAGACTATTTTGGACAGAAGTGAGTTCAATCGTTTCTACAAGGCTTTCCGGGATACTTACCAGATGGATGCCCTGGCCAACTCCCAGGTTCTGGGAGTATTGCTTGTCGGATGAATTATTCCATCTTTCATATACTCCAAGGCTTTCAAGTTTTGAGCCATCATTTTCCGGATCATAATCGACTGCCCATTGAGAAGGATCAGCAGCCTGAACCATGTAGTCATTTACCGCTATGGTAGTAGGATAGGCCTCCCAGGTATCCTTGTGTTCATCAAAATGTAAGTCCCACTCTTCATAAAGAAAATCATAACAAACAGCTTCTATTGCTACTCTGTCAAGAGAAATGATCAGTGATGAAGTCCAATCATTATTAAATGGCGCCATATGCCACCTTTCAACCCAACCGGAAGCATTATTACCGGACCAAATGGCATCTACAATGTTTATAGCAGTATTACCTCCCATGTATTTATGCCCCATGTAATCAACCAGATGCCTGTATTGGCCCATATTCTCATATCCCGGACTACTGGGGAAACAATAATGCAAATCATCTTTTACCAGGTTTCTCACATTTCCATCACTGGCCCTGACTGAACCCTGGTGATTCTTAGCTGTTAAAGTAATACCTGCTGCATGATGACTCTTTAAACAGGGCATATTTATGAAATAGGATGCTTCAACATATGCAGTGGGAAGAACAGAGGAATAATCATTATCAGGATCACTGGTGAAAAACAGCGCTTCTTCTGACAATTCAATTTTTGTTCTTCCATCACCACCAATATGATCGACATACTGAACATTAGGGAATTCACGAGAGCACATGTTATAATGTACATTTGGGAAAGCCCTGTAAGGATCTCCGACAAAGATATCATCCTGATTTACACCCAGTTCATTTACCAGCTGTGATAAAACTGCAAGAACCAGATGCGGAGAGGTTTTAACCTTTTCATTATCCTCAAACGCATGGTCCTGTTTACCAAACGACGGGTTAAAATTCATTTTGATATATATTTTCTCACCTAAAGTGTAAGCGGCATCACCTCTCCCCAGCTCCTTGTTATGATAGCGGAATATGGCATTCCATGCATCTTTTACAGTAGCTTTGTCAACAGCTTTTTTTATTCCGTCGTCCAGCATTTCCTGAACTACTGTCATATCAGTATTGGTATCCTCCCACCAGTAATCTCCCTTTGTATTCGTACATGCATCCCTTGTAACATCGGGGTTGTATACCCATACTACTCGGCCGGGACAAACCCCTTTAGGCGTTCCGACTGGTGCAGTGGCCAGATAACCAGTTGAGCTTTTTATTTCAGCCTTTGTTTCGGTATTGTATATGGTAATCGCTGTGAACAAAAAAAACACAATCACAGAAAAAAGGATGCCTGCCCTTTTGAAATTTGTGCTTAACAGGGCCGTTTTTAATCTTCTCAGAAATACGATCGAACCCGTAATTGATATTAGGTAGATTACAAAAGAGGCAGCAATAGGGGAAGCAGCCCGCATACAGGGATATGTAGCCCTTGAGGGTTTAGGTATAACCCTGATTAAAAACCAGGCAGTTGAGAGTATTCCCGTGATAAAAAATAACAATCGGAATTTTTTTGATTTGTCCATTTTCATAATTCCTAAAAGTTCAGAATAAAGATTAAAAAAGTGATGTCTTATTAAGACATCACTTTTTCTAGTTTATTATTTTATATTTTTAAGTGTTAAGCTATTTTTTCAATCTATCATTTCAACATCCCTTAAAAATCATATTGAATCCCAAAATCATACATGGCGCCGTAGATATCATAAGTAGAATGTCTGCTTGTGCCGCTCAAGCTGGAAATATCCGGCTGGTTTCCAATATTAACACCGGAAACAAGAAAGGATAAATGATCGCCTACCCTGTATCGCAATGTGAAGTCATACCGTAAAAAACCTTCAACATAACTATCATTGGGTTCAACCCTTGCATTTCCTCTCAGGCTGCGGCCCTGATAAAAGACGGAGAACATGCCTGAAAAACCACCAATCTCATACCCAATCGTCGTATTTAAGATATGATCCGGCTGGGTCAACAACCTTCCTTTACGGAATCCCGTGTTATAGGTGTTGTGTTCTATGATGTAAGGAGGTTTTGATAAATATTCTATGCTATCAAGGGTTACAGAGTATTGTCTCAGCCAGGAATCGGACCAGGTCCGTGTGTAATTAATTCTGAATACTATATTTCTTAACAGTCTCGGCATCCAAGAGATATTACGAAGATTCGCCTGATAATCAATTTCAATACCCTTTACCGTAGAAGTACCAGTGGTGTTTTTCCAGGCGCGTACTTCTTTGCCGCTATAGTGACCCGCATCAAATGCCGGGTCTCCCGGCTCAAAGCCAAAATCAAGAGCAACACTGTCATTTGCAATATAATCATCAAAGCGAAATGCGAAATTTTCTATCTCTTTATAAAATAAAGAAAAGGTAAACAGACCGAAATTGCTGTGATAAAATGAATTGGACCAGTCATAATTCATAGACTCGGCTGTTAGTAAATCGGGGTTTCCTACTTGTGTTGCACTTGTAGGATTAAATGAGACGGTGGTATACGGAATTCGATATCGATAATTGGGCCGGGAAATTGAATTTGTCACCGAAAATCGCATGTCAAACCACTCCGTGGGTTTGATTTTTAAATGCACATTGGGCAGCCAGAATCCTTCGGATCGTTGGGCATTTACTGGACTGTATATACCTTGGTAATTTGTTGTGGATTGTGAACTGGTCCAATGATAATTCCCGTTTGCGTCAAAATCACTGCCCTCATAACGAAGGCCTGCAATAAGTGTGAGAAGATTATTAAAGGCACTTGCTTTCAGCATGAAATACCCGG
>Ga0164313_10002853_pt1 | contig 15386 bp, 10 predicted proteins | sample GuaBasSedimGuay4_FD_113735 | JGI IMG/M metagenome (GOLD analysis project Ga0164313, IMG submission 113735) | Subseafloor sediment microbial communities from Guaymas Basin, Gulf of California, Mexico - Guay4, Core 4569-4, 0-3 cm | ecosystem: Environmental > Aquatic > Marine > Hydrothermal vents... | reverse complement strand
GTTGCATTCATGTATGATTTACTTGTTTTATAATAAACCGAGGCATATACACTTTTAATAGCATTGGAAAGCATCCTGACCATACTTTTATTATCAGGAATTTTGGGAATCATATAAGTAGAATAGATCCCTGCAAAAGGTTGGTAATATGAATCCTCCAACTTACTGGAGGACCGCACAGCTATAGGGGTTTGAATAACACTTATAATTGAATAAAGATCCTGATGCAACCACCCTGGCAATTTTGCTTTTAAAAAATGTCTTAATATCTCTTTATCCAGCAAATCAGAAAGACCAATCTGAAAAAGATCATTAGACTCCATAAACTCATCAAAAACATCTGAGCTTATAACTACAGTCCTGGGAATGGTAACCAGCACATTATCATATTTGCTATAAAGCTTATTCCTTTTAATAACTGAATTTAGGAAAGCCAAACCTCTGGCCTTCCCACCTATAGATCCATTTCCAATCCGGGAGAAAATAAGATATTCATCATAGCTCGATTTATCAAATTTAGCAATCACCCCCCTTCCTTTACCAAACCTGAAACTTGAGATTGCACTGTAAAGAAAAGAACGAAGATCGTTCAGGTTCTCAAAATCTTCATTTCTAAGATACTTAAACATTTGCGCTAATGGAAACAAAGCCCTTGCATTCAACCATTTGGAGAAGTGATTGTTACTTGTATGAAACGAAAGCGATTCATCTGAGATCTCCATTATTCTTTGCTGAAACTCCTGGAGATCTTTAGCCCTGCAAACCTCTTCATTACTAATAGGGTCAAGGAAAATAAATGGACCAAATGCCAGGTTCTTTATAATAAAATTACGCAATTCATAGGATAATGTACGGGAAAATTTATAAATAAACCCTACATCCATCCTGGTTGCAATTTGTTGAACTCCTGCATCTGATGATTGCAATAAAAAAGGTAAATGCCGATCGTCCTCCTTCACCAACCTGCAAAACCTCAAACCAGCTTCCGAATCTTTTACACCTTCCCGTTTAAAACTTACATCAGAAATCACACCTAACATGCTATCTTTATATTGCATATAAAGGAACTCTGCTTCTTCATAGGTTGTAGCAAGCAAAATTTTAGGCCGTCCCCTCATACGTAACATTTGCTGATGATCATTATAGGCCTCTTTTTGAAATTCTCTGGACTGAACCAACACAATTTTATAAAGAGTTGGAAGATAAGTAGATGTATAACGGACTGAATCTTCAACCAAAAGAATAGATTGGACCCCAATTTTATTCACATCATAATCTGCGTTCATTTTATCCTCTATCAACTTAATTATAGCCATCAGGAGGTCAGCATTGCCCAACCAGGAGAAAACATAATCAATAGCGGATAAATCTTCATTCTCCAGTTTGATAGATATTTCACGGGTAAAATAAGTCAGAAGAACGATAGGTATTTGTGGATGCTTAATTTTTACATGGCTTGCAAACCTGAAGGTATTCATCTCCTGAGTTCCCATCGCCAGAATAATAAGATCAATATTCTCTTCATCCAGAACTTTAAAAGCCTTTTCTTCAGTATCAACCTGGATAAAAACAGGAGGGTATCTAAGGTTCAGGGATGTATATTCATTAAAGATCTGCTCATCTATACGGCCATCTTCTTCCAGCATAAATGAGGAATAATTACTGCATACCAGCAGTACCTTGTAAATCCTGTTCTGAAGAAGTGAATTAAATGAAGTGTCACTGAAATCATACTTCTGTACTGTATAAAAACTTTTATCACTTTTCATGTGCATGCCCTTAAATTTCCAAATTTACCAACAATAATTATTTTATACTTATCATAGCAGTTCTCTTTTTACCATCCATTTGTACTAACAAATTGGATCTGAACCGGATATGTTTGAAATACTTTGTTTCTTCAATAACTTTTTGCTTTTTCAAAATATCCCAGGTAATAAAATCTGAAGGAGAAGTATGGTTAACGGAAAGGTAACCAACATTCATCGATATTACATTATGAAAAAAGTGTGAACCCAGGGAAGCATCAAGAGGAAAATCCTTAAAGCTCATTTCTACTATTATTTTTGCATTGGAAATCTGAGGCCACACTACAGGAATGCCAATAAACTTATCTCTTGTACCCCAACGACCAGGCCCCATTAAGATATAATTTCTATTGGACTTAATCATTTTTGCATTCAAATATCCAATTTCTTCTGCCATTTCTGTCGTCTTCAGTTTATTAAACTTATCAGATTCTACATAAATTACATCTTTTATGTCCTGTATCCGGCCGTTACCCATGCTTTTTTCAGCAGAAAGGATAATTTTCTTTTTATCTATAGCTTCCAAATCAACTCTAAAATCGGTTTCAGCCCCTAGAAGTGGTTTAACCTGTAATAAATAAAAAGAAGCTTTCCCCTCATCATCCTTATTTAAGTCCACTGCATATTCAATCTCTACGGGAGTACCCAGGGCTTCTTTAACAATATCTAAAATGATATTAATAGTTTGAGCTAAGGGTATATAATTATATTTTAATATGTTAGCAAGATTTATGACCCTTGGTCCTGAAGTATCTAGCCCCGGGTTAAGTATGTCATTATCCCTGTTATAGACAGAAGCCATATGCTTCAGGGTTCCATCTTTTTCAGCATCAGAAATATCAAGTTTGCTAAGCCCTGCCAGGTCACCTTTTCTAAAATCAATTTTCTCAAGTGAAAGATCAACTGCATAAAACCAAACCTGAGAGTTTTTCAATAAATACTTTGGAGTATTTATCTCTAAACCAGGATATACCGGAGAAAAACGAAAAGCCCTTTCACCTTCAACTACATAATGGCCCAGACCCAAAGCTGCTAAGGCAAAGCCTTCTTCAGGTTTCATATGGGCATATGGATAAAAATTATGAGACTGTGCTGTACCGCTAATATGCGGATAGAAATGATCCCCATATCGATGACCTACTACTTCCTGAATAATAATCGCCATCTTCTCATCCTCCGATTTATAATTTACTGCCTTTAAATAATCCCTTGCCGAATCAGAGTAAATAGACGCATAAACCATTTTTATTGCATTCTCTGCCTGCCTTAACCTCGTTTTAAAGCTATCATTGTTATTGGGCAGCAAAAATGTATTAAATATGCCGGAAAATGGCTGATTAACAGAATCTTCCAATAAACTTGAAGATCGAATAGCAATAGGTTTTTCAATAAGTTTCAGAAAAATCCTCAATTTATTCCTTAAATCAAAAGACAATCTTCCTGCAAGAAAATGTTTTTGAATTACATTGTAATCTTTTTCATTAATGATCACATCAAATAACTGATTATCTTCGAGGAACTGATCAAATTCATCTGTACCAATAATAACAGTTATTGGTGTTCTGATTTTTATATCAGGTATAAGGTTAGAAAGATTAAAATTATAGATAAGGGTACTAATAAAAGCCAGGCCACGTCCTTTGCCACCCAGAGAACCAGACCCCATATTAACAATATTATGCTCATCCAGAATAGAAGCCTCATCAAAACCAACAATCATTCCCCGGCTTTTCTCCAGTCTTCTCCTTTTAATTATCTGAATAATAAGTTCTCTCATTTCATTCAGATTCTTAAAATCACTTATCTTCAAAGGGCTAATTGCTTTTGCTATTTTTACTTCACCCCTGGCCATTAACCACATAGAAAAATGATTTTTCATTGCATGATAAACCAAAGAATCCTCCGGTATGGTCTCCAGTGAGGCTTCAAATTCTTTCATAGAACGGGCCACTGCAATTTTTCTGCCCCGGTTATCCCGATAAACAAAATGGCCAAATCCTAAGTAATAATTTATAAAATATTTAAGCTCCTGAACCAGTGAATCTGAATCTTTATACATAAAATGAGCGTTCAGCCCCTCTGATCTTTTTCTGTTTTGCGGATCGGATGACTGAAGGACAACCAGTAGATTTTCATATTTCTTTTTAACTTCACTTATCAGATCAAACCCGGCAGTATCAGACAAAACATTTTTTCTGGGAAACCTGATATCAGAAATAACACAGAGCAAGTTGTCTCCAAATTCATTAATAATATCCTGTGCATCCTCATAAGTTTTAGCGTGTAGGATTTTTGGCCTTGCACGTAATCTTAACACCTTGTACATATCATCACTACCTACATCTTCAATAAGATGTTGAGTTTGCTCCAATACAAGAGAATATAAAATAGATAAATACTTCGAGTAAAAAACAGGACTATCCTCCACAAGTAAAATTATTTTTGTTATTCCAAGTTTCACATCATTGGCAGCATTTACCATATCCTCCAGCAACTTTACCATAGTAAAAAACACCTTAGAATCACCATTCCATACAAACAGGTTATCAGGTATTTTTGAGATGGTTGAATTCTTCAAAAAATAGGGTACATCACTGCTATTATTTAGTATGAAATAGTTTGGAATATAAGGGAAATCCTTCTCAATTTTCTGCCCCAGACGAATGGATGCCTTTTTACTCACACCAACCATGATAATAATAATATCAAAGTGCTTCTTGCTCAGTCTTTTCAATGCTTCCTGCTCGGAAGATACTCCGGTTACACGAGGCATTGAAGTTAAATTCATCTGATTGTACTCACCAAGAATATGATCTGAAAACCGACCTTCACCTTCAATTATATAAGCATCATAAAGTGTGGCAACAAGCAATATTTCCTTCACTTTAAAAGGCATAAGATCGTGAAACAGATTTCGTTCTGAATTATGCTTATCGAGAAATTTTTGTAATAATTTTTGAGTTGTAAGCTGCCTGGTTATTTTATTAGAGTTTCCCGAAGGAAATTTACCATTAGCTTTTGAAGTTTCAATTATTTCCCGTGCCTTAATACCATTTAAGTATTCAACAATAAGCCCGGCAATATTATCCACCATTCTTTTTTCCCTATTAAGGAATGGACCTATTTCAGCTTCAGGGAATTGTTTCGTATAATAAACATCAAGCTTCCCTTTTTGCTCGTCTATGCAAATGAATTCACAAGTAAGCAGCCATTTAGTTTTATTAAAGCCGGAACTTTTAAACTCTTTTCCCATATAATATATAGAGACTTCTGCTGCCTCAGGATACTTCATTGCTTTAGATATCTGGAAGGCAATGCTTTTCAGTGTCTTATCAAGATTTTCCCCATTACTCAATATTGCATTTATCTTATTTAAACAAGTAAGCTCTTTTAAATTATCAGTTTTTTCAGCCAGCAGTTTCTCCAGATACCTGTCAGAATTCGAAATCTCATTCATACACACAAAGGATCAGTTAATTAAAATGGGGAATTATCACCTGATAATTACGCTTAAAGTTAAACTTTTTAAACAAAAATTGATATCTGTCTAACTTAAAAATATAATTAAGGATGAAATACTCAATAAAAACCTAAAAATTACACATAAAAAAAGCCTTCAGATGAAGGCTTTAATACTTTACATAGGAAATTTTTCAAGCATCAGACTTCCCATGTGTTACCACTTTTAAGTAAATCCTCCATATTCTTTATTTTAGAGGTCTCTTTAACTTTGTTAATTTGGTTTACCATAGCCTGATCATAAGTTGGAGCAGATACATTCCTGATAACGCCTAAAGCTACAGGGTAATTTGGCCATCTCATATTTGCAAGCATGGTATGAATTCCTGGGTTATTCTCATTAGAGACATGCACAAGTAAGTCTTTCTCAGTTATACCATCCTCTCCTATTTTCACTACTTTTAACTTTAAACCATCCAACACAAGACCTTTGTCCCGATTCTTACCAAAAATCATTGGTTTCCCATGCTCCAGTATAATCTGTCTTTCTTCTTTCACCTCCCTATCACTGATTTCTGCGAAGGTTTTATCATTAAAAATAACACAGTTTTGCAACACTTCAACAACTGAAGCACCTTCATGCTCACCGGCTTCAATAAAAATTTTTGTAGAAAGCTTCACATTGGTATCGATGGTCCTTGCAAAAAATTTACCCTGTGCACCAATAACCAATTCACCAGGATGAAATGGAGCCTCAATAGTTCCAAAGGGAGAAGTTTTTGTAAGAATGCCCTTTTTAGATGTAGGGGAATATTGTCCTTTGGTTAATCCATAAATTTCATTATTAAATAAAACCAGGTTTACACTAATATTACGCCTTACCAGATGAATAAAATGATTTCCACCAATAGCCAGGGAATCCCCATCACCGGTAATTTCCCATACACTTAGGTCAGGATTAGCTACTTTCACACCACTTGCAATTGCAGCAGCCCGTCCATGAATACCATGAAACCCATAAGTATCCATGTAATACGGGAACCTTGAAGAACAACCTATGCCTGAAATTATAGCATATTTCTCTTTTGGAGTACCCAACTCAGCCATGGCTTTCTGAATACTGTTCAAAATTGCATGATCCCCACAACCCGGGCACCATCGAACTTCCTGATCACTTTTAAAATCCTTAAAAGTGAGTTTTGCTTTTTGTTCTGTCATTATTTTACTTCTCAAGTAATGTTGTAAACTTATCTTTCAACTCAAGCGTTGTGAAAGGCAATCCCTGAACCTTATTATACTGTTCATATTGGAATTCCTGATGCATTATTCTGAGATAATTTGCAAACTGACCCATATTCAGTTCACAAACTACAATTTTTTTAAATTTGGAAAAAATATCTTTTACATTTGCCGGTAGCGGTTTAATGTAATTAAAATGGGCAAGGCTAACCTTTTTCCCATCTGTCTGCATTTCCTGAACAGAGGTTCTTAAATGTCCTAAAGTTCCTCCCCATCCAACTACTAAAAGGTCTCCCTCAGGTTCCCCAAGAACTTCCTGTTCCGGTATCATATTTACTACCCGTGCTACCTTCCCCTCCCTGATCTTGGTCATATTCTCATGGGTTTCAGGTACGTATGACACATTACCAGTAAGTTCATCTTTTTCCAGGCCACCAATCCTGTGTTCCAACCCTTTTGTTCCCGGAATAGCCCAACTCCTTGCAAGTGTTTCAACATCCCTTGCATAGGGCATATAATTCTCACTTCCCTCTTTTACAATACGGGTTTTAATAGCCGGATAATCATTCATTGATGGAATTTTCCATGGCTGTGAGCCATTTGCAATAAAACCATCGGTTAAAAGTAATACGGGTGTCATTCGTTCAAGAGCAATTCTGGCTGCTTCAAAAGCAAAATCAAAACAATCAGCAGGAGTACTTGCGGCCATAACAACAACCGGGCTTTCACCATTTCTTCCATATAAAGCCTGCATAAGGTCTGATTGCTCAGTTTTTGTAGGTAAACCTGTGGAAGGCCCACCACGCTGCACATTTACAACAACCAAAGGTAGTTCGGTCATTACAGCCAGGCCCAATGCTTCCGATTTTAAAGCAAGTCCCGGACCTGATGTGGTAGTGACCCCCATAAGACCGGCAAAACTTGCACCAATAGTTGTACATATACCAGCAATCTCATCTTCGGCCTGAAAAGATTTTACACCCATGTCTTTTCTCTTTGCAAGTTCTTCAAGAATAGATGTTGCAGGGGTAATAGGATAGGAACCAATAAATATGTCCAGTCCAGACTTTTCTGATGCTGCCAAAAGGCCCCATGCTGTTGCCTGATTACCATTTATATTCCTATAGGTTCCCTTATCAATTTTAGCAGGGGTCACCATGTAGGTAGTTTTCATGGCTTCAATTGTATTAGCAAAATTATAACCTGCTTTTAGAACAATTGTATTGGCCTCAATAATTATAGGACGTTTCTTGAATTTCTCCACAAAAAATTCCTCTGTATAACTCATAGGTCGCTGAAACAGCCAGTAAACCATACCGAGTGCAAACATATTTTTACTTCTTAGTACGCTCTTCTGATCAAGCCCCATATCCTTCAATGCAGTTTTTGTAAGGGAAGAGATGGGAGCCTGTATTACATTGAAATCATCGAGCCCTTCCTCCTTGATAGGATCTTCCTGGTAACCAGCCTTCTTAATCCACTTCTCAATAAAACTATCCCTATCAACAATCAATGTGGCCCCTGGCTTTAACCATTTGGCATTAGCCTTAAGAGCAGCAGGGTTCATGGCAACCAGAACATCGGCGTAATCTCCGGGTGTAAATATCTTGTTACTACCAAAATGCACCTGAAAACCTGAGACCCCACCAACAGTTCCCAATGGAGCCCTTATTTCTGCCGGATAATCCGGAAATGTAGATATATCATTTCCAAAAAGAGCAGATGTATCCGAAAACAAAGTCCCGGTCAACTGCATTCCGTCACCTGAATCGCCAGAAAATCTAATTACTACATCTTCAAGCTCAATTACTTCATTCTTCTTACTCATTACTGAAAAAAATTGTACAGTTATTATTAAAAAAAATTAAATGCATCATAAATGCACCTTATAAGAATGATTAAAACTAATTTTATACAAAAATAAATAAATTAAAGTTCTAAAAATCATAATATTTTAATTTTTTTACATAAATATTTAGATATGTTGGTTTTTGCAATATCAACCCGGACAGGATAATAATTAATCTCCCTTTACCCTAATAATTATAAACAAAGTTTATTCGTTTTCAATAATTTTGTATCTTCAAAAAAAATCAATAATGGCACTTTTCAAATCCCTAAGAGGCATTACACCTAAGCATGGAAAAAATTGTTATTTTGCTGAGAATGCAACGATTATTGGAGACGTAATTATAGGGGATCACTGCTCCGTATGGTTCAATGCAGTAATCCGGGGTGATGTAAATTCAATCCATATAGGTAATAAAGTTAATATTCAGGATGGTTCAATACTCCATACTACTTTCAAAAAAACAGTTATACATATTGGCGATAATGTTAGTATCGGGCACAATGTTATCGTTCATGGAGCTACAATAGAACCCAATGTTTTAATTGGAATGGGGGCAATTATTATGGATAATGCCATTATTGGAGAGAATTCAATTATTGCTGCCGGGTCAGTAGTACTTGAGAATACAATTGTAGAACCGGGAAGCATTTATGGTGGTATTCCCGCAAAAAAAATAAAAAAGATAAATGAGAAACAAACCAGGGAGATGATAGAAAGAATCGCTAATAATTACATAAAATACGCTGATTGGTACCGGGATAAGCCCGGGAAGTAACTCCAAATCCTATTTTACTTCCATAGATCAGCCTTTTGCAAATTTACTGTCCCCTCAAAAAACATTCGGGCAATTTTTTCAAAATTATCTGTAAAATCAGATACATAGAACTCATAATCAGCAGAAATGCCTTGATTTAATAACTTCTTTTCGCTAAGCAAGGCTTTTAACTCCAGGGCAACAATCTTTGCCGAATCAAGTATATCCACCTCAAAGTCAAAAAATTTATTGATCTGATTTTTAATAATTGGATAATGTGTGCAACCTAAAATTAGGGCATTGATATCTTTTAAAAGTGGTTTCGACATATACGACCGGATAATAGCATTGCTAATATCATCAAAAATAAATCCTTCTTCAATCATAGGAACAAAGAGGGGGGCAGCCATAGATACCACATCCAAACCCGGACAAACTTTTTTTATCCTTGATTCATATGTACCAGAATTAATTGTAGCTTTTGTACCGATAACACCAATCTTCCCACTTGAATAAAATTTTTCAAGATATTTAACAACAGGATCAATCACATTTAAGATTATTACTTCCTGTCCTAATTGCTTACTTACTTCATCAAAAGCAACTGCTGAAGCCGAATTACAGGCCATCAACACAATTTTACATTTATTCCCAAGAAGAAAACTGGTAATTTCAGAGGAATAATAAATTATGGCTTCTTTCGATTTGTCACCATATGGTAAATGGGCGGTATCCCCAAAGTAAATTATTTTTTCGTTTGGCAGAATTTGTTTTATTGCATGGGCAACCGTGAGCCCTCCCATTCCAGAGTCAAAAACACCAATAGGTCTATCAGAAACAGCATCCATATCCTTTAATTTATTGTTAGATACTTTTATTTTTATAATGGCAGAGCCATTTTTTTTCAATTTACCGGCTAAAATTAAGCAAAAAAACCACCTGTTTTACAACAGATGGTTTTTTAATATAAATCCTTAAAAGTTTTACTTCTAATTCATTCCTAATTTTTTCTTAACCAAAGGCAATACATCTTCACTATCAGTAGAAAAATACAATATTGACCCACCGGCAATATCATAGATATAAGTGAAATTATTTTCTGCACCAACAGCTTTTATCGCATTTTGAGCCTTTTCTACAATTGGCTGCATAACTTCACCCTGCTTGGTTTGCATATTCTGTTGTGCACTCTGATTAAATGACTGTATCCTTTGTTGGATACTCATTAGCTCCTCCTCCTTAGTCTGGCGTATCAATTCAGTCAGATTATTCATCTCAGCCTGATAATCCTGCAATTTTTTATTGTATTCTACCTGCATAACTTCCGCCTGGTCCTGTAGCCCCTTTATGAAATTCTGAAGAGCAACCTGTGCACTGTCATACTCAGGCATTGTACTAATTAATTCCTGGCTGTTAATATGTCCAAATTTGAAATTATTCTGAGCAAACAGGTTTGCACCTGATATCAAAGCGATAATAATTAATGTAATTTTCAAATAATTTTTCATCTTAATAATAGTATTAACAAAGTTTAAAAATCCTTATTCGGCACAAAAGTAATTATTTAATTCCGATAACCTAATTTTTCCAAAATATCATCACTTAAATCGTATCTTGGATTCGTGTATAACATCGACAAGCTCCCTGAAGAATCAAATATTACTGCATAATTCCCTTCTACTGCAAGCTCTTTTACGGCATTATATATTTCATCCTGAATAGGCTTGATAAGCTCTTGCCTTTTTTTAAAAAGCTCCCCATCCGGACCGAAGTATTTACTTTGAAGATCTTTGGCCACTTTTTCCTTATTCACAATCTCATCTTCCCGTTGCTTTTTCATCTCCTGTGTAAGCAATACTGCATCATTTTGGTATGCTTTATAAAGACGTTCAACCTCACCATACATTTCACTTATCTCCTTTTCCCAGTCAGTCGAAAGTTTATCAAGTTGCGCCTGAGCAGATTTATATGTAGGAATATTATTTAAAATATATTCCGTATCAACAAATGCATATTTTTGAGCTATTGAGGTATTAAAAGATAAAGCAAGAATAAAACCAAATACAATTAACTTTTTCATAACACACAATTTAAATATTACTAATTACTCTAAAACTGTTGACCAATAACAAAGTGGAACTGGCTACCTGCGGCATTTGGCATCCCTGGCACAGGATTGAAGCCATAGGCCCAATCAATTCCTAAAAGCCCAAACATTGGAAGGAATGCCCTTAGTCCCACACCTGCAGACCTATGTAATGAGAACGGATTAAAATCCTGAATCCTATACCAGGCATTTCCGGCTTCCAAAAATACCAGGGCAAATACCGTTGCCGACTGGGCCAAAGAAATAGGGTAACGAAGTTCAAGCGAAAGCCTTTCATAAACATTACCCGCTTTGTTTCCATTTACTATTGGTGTCAAAGAACCGTTTTCATAACCACGCAATCCAATCACATCACGTCCATAAAGATTGTAGCCCGACATTCCATCACCACCAAGATCATATCCCTCAAATGGTGAAGGGCCAATATCTTTATTATAAAAGCCTAAATATCCAAAATTAGCCCTAGTATATAATACAAGCCTTCTATTCGAAGGGTTCAAAGATCCTGCCAAAGTTACAAACCAATCAATTTTAAATCCCCATTTATGATACTCCACCCATCTATATCTCTCACTGTCAAGCATATCTGGATCAGTATAATCTTTATCACTAAATAGTGAATAAGGAGGTGTAATTTGTAAAGAAAGCGACAAGTTAGTACCGCTGGTAGGATAAATAGGGTTAGGCCCTGCAGAATTTCTACTTAAAACCGTATTAAAACTTAAGTTATTCGAAGATCCATTTGAAAAAAGGAAATACCGGTTCCAATTGCTCAGTTGGTAATTTTGCAAACTAATGGCATTATACAAGCTGAAATAGTCATCTGGCCATTTTAAACGTTTACCCAAACCAATGGATGCCCCGTTAACAACCAGGCCTTGCCTGTTAGGGTCAGCTTTTTTAAGGCCATTTGACTGAACAGAACGGTAAGCAGACACAGAAAAAGAGTTAGGTTTTTTCCCTCCAAACCATGGTTCCACAAAGGAAATATTGTACGACTGGTAATACTTACCATTGGATTGAACCCTTAAACTCAGTGTTTGTCCATCTCCTGTTGGTACCGGTCTCCATGCTTTAAAATCAAGAACCCGTTTTATTGAAAAGTTATTAAAACGTAATCCAACGGTCCCAACTAACATTCCGGCACCCCAGCCACCTGATATTTCAAATTGGTCATTAGCTCTTTCCTCAAGGTTATATTCAATATCCACAGTTCCTTCAGCCTGATGAGGAATTGGGTTTGGAGCAATTTTCTCTGGATCAAAATGCCCAAGTTGGGCCAATTCGCGAACGGTCCGCATTATTGCAGATTTACTAAAAAGGTCACCCGGATTTGTTCTTAATTCTCTTCTTACAACATGTTCATTAGTCTGGGTATTCCCCTTAATGAGCACTCTGCTAATAGTGGCTGGCTGACCCTCATAAACCCTCATCTCCAAATCAATAGAATCATTCTCAACTTTCACCTCAATAGGCATGATCTGAGCAAAAAGATATCCCTGGTCCATATAAACAGAATTTACTGCATCTTCATCAATAAATAACCTTTCATCTAACTGTGTTTTATTATAAGGGTCCCCTTTTCTGATCTGGAGTTTTGCAGACAAGTATTCTGAAGGAAACTTTGTATTTCCTATCCATATAATGTTTCTAATAAAATATTTTTCTCCTTCAAATATTCTTATTGTTACACTAATCCGTTCATTGTTTACCCGTCCAATAGAGTCACCCAGAATCTTAAAATCCCTGTATCCGTTTTTATTATAAAATTCAAGTAAACTGTTTAAATCCTCTTTGTAATTTTCCTTAATTAATTTAGATGATTTAAAAATATTCCAGTTTTTCTTTTTTGTTTTCTTCATCAACCGCCTCAGCTTTTCCTCAGTAAAAACAATATTTCCTTCAAAATAGATCTCAGCAATTTTCACCCTGTCCATTTTGTCTATACTTGCAGTTAATTGCACGCTGTTTTTCAATTTGGGATCAATTTTCTGAGAAATCTCAACATCAACATTTAAAAAACCCTTCTCAATATAAAATTCTTTAACTATCCTCACCACATTATTGATTACATTTTCAGTAACCTGGCTACCATTCACAAGGTTCACCTTTTCAATAAGATCTTGTTCCTCACTTCTTTTGATTCCTTTAAAAACCAGTCTTGAAAGCCTGTGCCGCTCTTTTAGATAGTAATTAAGATAAATCTTACCACCTTCAATTTTAGTATAGGTAACTTTAATATCAGAGAACAAACCCTGCGTCCACAATTTTTCTATCGATTGAGTAATCCTTTCCCCCGGGATTAATATTTTTTCCCCTACTTTTATACCTGTCAGCTGTACCAAAATACCTGCATCAAGGAATTTAATTCCTGAAATTGAGACTTTAGCAATCTCATACTCCCGTGGATAAGAATAATCCATAACCGGGAGATTAAAATTCAAGGTATCATTCTCCTGAGCCTCTGTAAAAAAGACTATAAAAAGAAAAAAACCACCCAAAATGATAGTCTTCAACAACTCACCTTTAAATATCCCCTTCTTCATATATTCTTACTTTCCCTTTTCATTTTTATTAATTTTGCTCAAGACTTAACTTGTTCACTGGTTTTTCCAAATCTCCTTTCCCTATTTTGAAAATCAAAGATAGCTTTAAAAAATTCATCTTTCCTAAAATCAGGCCATAATGTATTTGTAAAATAAAGCTCAGAATAAGCAATCTGCCAGAGCAGAAAATTACTAATCCTGAATTCCCCACTGGTTCGGATAAGAATATCCGGATCAGGAATTCCTGAAGTAGTAAGGTAAGTTGAAAAAATATCATCATTAATATCTTTTGCTAAAACTTTCCCTTCCTTTACATCAATTGATAACTTTTTCGCAGCATTCACTATCTCCCACCTTGAACTATAGCTCAATGCCAGGATTAAATTCATTCCTGTATTAACTGAAGTTTTGTGAATTACGGTATTTAACTTTTTCAAGACAATTGAAGGAAGGCTTTCAACATCACCAATTACTAATAATCGAATATTATTGGTCATTAAAGTTTTGGTTTCAGAACTTAATGAAGATACCAATAAGGTCATCAGGGCATTAATCTCTTCCCTTGGCCGGTTCCAGTTTTCGGTTGAAAAAGCATACAAAGTAAGATAATTAATCCCCAGTTCTGCAGCAGCTTCAGTAACCTCCCTCACAGATTGAACCCCGCTTTTATGTCCAAAAATGCGGTTCTTGCCCTTACGCTTAGCCCACCTTCCGTTTCCATCCATGATAACAGCAACATGGGTTGGTAAATTCTCCTTATTTATCTGATCTTTTATATCCATCATACCATTAATCATTTCTCATATGCAGGACACAATGTATTTTTATAATTAATTTTATAAGCTAAGGTAATCCCAATGAAATAATACCAATCCTTATTATGTAGTTGCGAACTCATTTCAATATTCTGAATATTCTCAGTACCATCCAGGTCATCCATAAAGGTTTTTCGAAATTCCCACAGGAAACTCCCACTTAACCTTTCTGAGAAATTCACTTTTACACCTGCTCCAAATGGGATGATCATATTATATGTAAAAACAGACTCCGTGCCAACTTTTGCCCCAGGATTAAGAATTGTATCATTATTAAAAGTAACTGCTTTATCATAAAAGCCAACTCCCAGTCCACCTGAAATATATGGTGTAAAAGAAGGCTTTCGATATGAAAATTTGAATATTCTGAAATTAACCTCAAACTGAACAGTTAAGTCCACCAATCTGGTGTTATAAGAGATATTATCAATATCAGATTTACCATCATTCAAAAGTGCATTATTGTCCCCATTAATGGAGCCATATGTAAGTCCGCTTTTTACAGCGTACCGTGGATTAAGTATATACCTGTGAAATGCACCGATGGAAAAAGCAGGATTATAAAACAATTTCTCTTTATTCAGATCTCCCAAATAAAATGACTGCCCAAAAAATACTCCTATTTCAGAAGTCCTTTGGGCATTTAAAAAATTTGAAATTGTCAGAAAAATCAGGACAACCGTTATCTTTTTCATTTAAGCTAATTCAATTCCCGTACTTTTTTCTTATAGTTGGCCATCCTTTTCTGGATGTATCAAAATTATATATTACATGAAAAGTAGCAAAAAGGTAAGTATCATTGTACC
>Ga0164313_10002852_pt1 | contig 15388 bp, 11 predicted proteins | sample GuaBasSedimGuay4_FD_113735 | JGI IMG/M metagenome (GOLD analysis project Ga0164313, IMG submission 113735) | Subseafloor sediment microbial communities from Guaymas Basin, Gulf of California, Mexico - Guay4, Core 4569-4, 0-3 cm | ecosystem: Environmental > Aquatic > Marine > Hydrothermal vents... | reverse complement strand
GAAGTCAGCCAGACCCTTGCCGTGCAGGGTCTTCGTGATCGCCGCCGTCAACGTCGTCTTCCCATGGTCCACGTGACCGATGGTCCCGATGTTGACATGCGGCTTTGTCCGCTCGAACTTCTCCTTGGCCATGAGCGTCTCCTCTTACGCGGTGGTCAGACCCTTGGCGCGGGCCACGATCTCGTCTGCGAGGTTCCTGGGAACTTCGTCGTAATGATCGAACTGCATGGTGAACGTCGCCCGCCCCTGGGAGGCGGAGCGCAGGTCCGTGGCGTAGCCGAACATCTCGGCCAGCGGCACATGGACCGACACAACTTGAAAACCGGCGCGGGGTTCCAGATTGATGACCCGCCCCCGGCGACGGTTGAGGTCGCCGATAACATCACCCATATACTCTTCCGGCGTCACCGCCTCGACCTCCATGATGGGTTCGAGGAGGACCGGAGCCGCCTTCTCCGCAGCGTCGGAAAACGCCATGGAACCGGCGACCTTGAATGCGATCTCCGATGAATCGACATCGTGATACGAGCCGTCGAAGAGCGTCACCCCGACACCGAGAAGCGGATACCCGGCGAGAACGCCGCGCTCCATGGATTCCCGGGCGCCGATCTCCACCGGTTTGATGAACTCCTTCGGGATCGCTCCCCGGCGGATCTCATCGCTGAATTCGAAATCGGTGCCATCGGTAAGTGGATAGATCCGAAGCTTGGCATGGCCGTACATCCCGTGGCCACCGGTCTGGCGGATGAAGCGTCCTTCGCCCTCCGCCTCTTCGGTGATGGTCTCGCGATAGGCGACCTGCGGCCGGCCGACGTTGGCAGCGATCTTGAACTCGCGCAAGAGGCGGTCGATGATGATCTCGAGGTGGAGCTCACCCATCCCAGAGATGATCGTCTGCCCGGTCTCTTCATCGGTGGAGACCTTGAAGGTCGGGTCTTCCTGGGTCAGCTTGCCGAGAGCGTCGGCGAGATGCTTCTGGTCGGCGGTGGTCTTGGGTTCGATGGCCACCGAGATCACCGGCTCGGGGAAGTGCATGGCCTCGAGCACGATGGGGCTTTGCGGGCTGCAGATGGTGTCACCGGTGCCGGCGTTGCGCAGACCAACCACGGCGCAGATGTCACCGGCGTTGATCTCGGAGATCTCCTCGCGCTTGTCTGCGTGCATCTTGAGCAGGCGTCCGATCCGCTCCTTCTTTCCGGAAACGGCATTGACCACCGTGGTACCGGTGCTCAGCTGGCCCGAATAGACCCGGACAAACGCGAGCTGACCGACAAAGGAGTCGGTCATGATCTTGAAGACCAAGGCCGCGAAGGGCTCGTCATCCGATGCGGATCGGACACCGGGTTTGTTACTGCCCGGGGCGAAACCCTCGATCGGCGGCACATCTTCCGGTGAAGGAAGGTAGTCGACGACGGCATCGAGCAGGGGCTGGACGCCCTTGTTCTTGAAGGCCGCGCCGCACAGTACCGGAACAAGCAGCCCCGAAATGGTTCCCATACGGAGCCCCTCGAGGATCTGATCGTCCGAGAGGTCGCCCTCCGACAAATAGGTCTCGAGCAGTTCTTCGGATGTCTCGGCGACGGCTTCGAGCAGCCGCTCACGAGACTCCTCGACTTCGGCGCGGTAATCCTCGGGGATCGCTTCCACGCGGTATTCCGCGCCCAGGCTCTCATCGAGATAACGATAGGCCTTGAGCCGCACCAAATCGATGACGCCGACAAAGTTGTCTTCGCGGCCGAGCGGGATCTGGACGGGGATCGGGTTGGCTTTCAGCTTGTCGCGGATCTGATCGACGACACCGGCGAACCGTGCGCCGATGCGGTCCATTTTGTTGACGAAGGCGACCCGCGGAACATGGTAGCGATCGGCCTGGCGCCATACGGTCTCGGACTGGGGCTCGACCCCACCGACCGCGCAGAAGATGGCCACCGCACCGTCGAGCACACGCAGTGAACGCTCCACCTCGGCGGTGAAGTCCACGTGTCCCGGTGTGTCGATGATGTTGACGCGGTGGTCGCGCCAGAAACAGGTCGTCGCGGCGGATGTGATCGTGATGCCCCGCTCTTGCTCTTGCGGCATCCAGTCCATGGTGGCCGTGCCGTCATGGACTTCACCCAACTTGTAGTTGATGCCCGTGTAATAGAGCACCCGCTCAGTGGTCGTCGTCTTACCGGCATCAATGTGGGCCATGATGCCGATATTCCGGACCTGTTCAAGTGGGATGAGGCGGGGCATGTTTTCAAAGATCTCCGTTCCGAACGTTTCTGGGGTCGTGTCTGACGAACTGGTTCTGACTCCGTTACCAGCGGTAGTGGGCAAAGGCCTTGTTGGCCTCGGCCATGCGGTGCGTATCGTCGCGCTTCTTGATCGTTCCGCCACGGTTGGAGGCGGCATCGATGAACTCACCGGCAAAACGCAGCATCATGGTTTTCTCATGACGCGAGCGGGCGTAGTTGATCAGCCAGCGTATGGCCAGAGATTGCTGGCGATCCGAGCGGACCTCCATGGGAACCTGGTAGGTGGAACCACCGACTCGGCGGCTCTTGACCTCGACTAAGGGACGAGAATTCTCAACGGCCTTTTTGAAGACCTTGAGGGGATCGTCGCCGGTCCGTTCTCCGATGACGCCGAGGGCGCCGTAGAAGATGCGCTCGGCCGTGGTCTTCTTACCGGCCTTGGTCACGTTGTTGATGAACTTGGTGACCAACCGCGAGTTATACACGGGGTCGGGAAGGATCTTCCGCTTTTCGACAGACGCTCTGCGAGGCATGGCTTCTCTCCACCTAGTTCTTCGGTCGCTTGGCGCCGTACTTGGAACGCTGCTGGCGTCGGCCTTCGACACCCTGGCAATCCATGGTGCCGCGGATGATGTGATAACGCACACCCGGCAGGTCCTTCACACGTCCGCCGCGGATCATGACCTGCGAGTGCTCCTGCAGGTTATGACCTTCACCGGGGATGTATGCGGTCACCTCGATACCGTTGGTCAGCCGGACACGAGCCACTTTCCGGAGTGCGGAGTTCGGCTTCTTCGGCGTGGTGGTGAAGACGCGTGTGCAGACCCCCCGCCGCTGCGGGCAAGCCTGGAGTGCCGGGCTCTTGGTCTTTTCCGTCGCCACCTTGCGGCCCTGACGGACCAACTGCGAGATCGTGGGCATGGTCGCTCCCTGATTTGGGTTCTGTGGCCGAGTCGATTGCACTCGACGCTTGGTGTTTGAATCGCGGCTCTGGCTACCGGAGCCAGAGCCGCGGAAGAATACTTGAGAACGCCCGGCCTGTCAACAACAAACCGGGAATTGGTATTTACTCGGCTAAGGGTCGATCTCCCTTGGCCTCGATGAGCGCCGCGGCGGCCTCGGTCATCTCTTGATAGAGGTTGTCGGCTTCCTCGGCGACCTCGAGTTCCTCCTCGGGGACCGGGTCGATAATGGTGCGGCGATAGCGCGGGGCGCCCGTGCCTGCCGGGATGAGTCGGCCGACGATCACGTTCTCCTTGAGACCGTGGAGATTGTCGACCTTGCCCGAGACTGCGGCCTCGGTGAGAACCCGGGTGGTTTCCTGGAACGATGCCGCCGAGATGAAGCTTTCGGTGGCCAGTGAGGCCTTTGTGATTCCGAGCAGCAGCGATTTCGCGGTGGCCGGCTCGCCGCCTGCGGCGATGACCCTCTCGTTCTCGCGCTGGAAGAGATAACGAGGCACCTGCTGGTCGAGCAGGAAGTCGGTGTCGCCCGGGTCCACGACTTTGACAAAACGCATCATCTGGCGAACCATCACCTCGATGTGCTTGTCGTTGATGGCCACACCCTGGGAGCGATAGACCTCCTGGATCTTGTCCACCAGGTGACGCTGCATTTCCTTCTCGCCGAGGATCGACAGGATGTCGTGCGGGTTGACCGCACCCTCGGTGAGAGGATCGCCGGCCTGGATGAACTCGCCCTCCTGGACCGAGACGTGGGCATACCGCGGGATCGTGTACTCGCGCTGTTCTTCGGACTCGCCCTCGACCATGATCCGGCGCTGACCGCGCACGGGCTCGGTGATCTTGATGATCCCGTCGATCTCGGAGACCACTGCGGGGTCCTTGGGTTTGCGCGCCTCGAAGAGTTCGACGACTCGCGGCAAACCACCGGTGATGTCCTTGGTCTTGGACATCTCACGCGGGATCTTGGCGATGACGTCGCCGGGAGCGAGCTTGTCGCCCTCGTTGACCGAGAGATGGGAACCGATGGGCAACTGATAGCGCCGGGTCTCATCCTTCTTGTTGCCGACGACCTCGATGGTCGGGATCCGCTTGCCCGAGCCCAGTGGTTCGATGACGATCTTGTGGGCGTGGCCGGTGAGCTTGTCGATCTCCTCGCGGACGTTCTCGCCCTCGATGAGGTCGTGGAAGTGGACCTTGCCCTTGATGGCCGTGAGAATCGACGAGGTGAAGGGGTCCCAGTCGACGAGCGGGTCGCCCGGCTCGACGTCGGTACCGTCGGTGATCAGAAGATGCGATCCGTAGGCGACCGAGTAACGCTCTTTCTCGCGCTGTCGTACGTCGAGGATCACGAGCTTGCCGGTTCGCGAAATGGCAACGGTCTCGCCGTCCTTGTTTTGCACGGCGGCGACATTGAGGAACTTGACCTTACCCATGTGATTCGCCACATGGCGTGATGACTCACCACCACGTGTTGCGGTTCCACCGTAATGGAAGGTCCGCATGGTGAGCTGGGTGCCCGGCTCGCCGATGGACTGCGCCGCGATGATCCCCACCGCTTCGCCGATTTCCACCGACCGACCGGTGGCCAGCATCCGGCCGTAACAGAGCTGACAGACACCGCGATCGGTCTCGCAGCTGAGCACCGAGCGGATTTTGACCCGCTCGATCCCGGCCTCCTGGATCTGGCTCGCCAGCGCCTCGGAGACCTCGGTGTTCATGGGACAGATCTGCGTCCCCTCGAGGGGGTCATAGACGTCTTCGGCGACCACTCGGCCGACGAGCCGGTCGCGCAACTGCTCGAGGATCTCGCCACCTTCGGTGATGGCCGTGACACCGATGCCGTTCTGGGTGCCGCAATCGTGCTCGACAACGATGACGTCCTGCGCCACATCGACCAGACGGCGGGTGAGATACCCCGAGTCCGCGGTCTTGAGCGCGGTGTCCGCGAGGCCCTTGCGGGCACCGTGGGTCGAAATAAAGTACTGGAGGACGGAAAGGCCCTCACGGAAATTCGCCGTAATCGGCGTTTCCATGATTTCACCCGAAGGTTTGGCCATGAGGCCGCGCATACCGGCAAGCTGACGGACCTGTTCCTTGGATCCACGGGCGCCGGAATCGGCCATCATGAAGATGGGGTTGTACTGGCCCGAGTCCATGTCGATCTCCGCCATCTGGGTGAACATCTCCTTGGCCACGTCCTCAGTGACCTGGTGCCAGATATCGATGATCTTGTTGTGCCGCTCACCAGCGGTGATGAGACCGGAGGTACGCTGTTTCTCGACCTTGTCGACCTCCTTGTAGGCCTGCTTGAGGTGTTTCTCCTTGGCCTCCGGAATCACCATGTCGCTCGATGACAGCGAGAGACCAGACTTGGTGGCGAACTCGAAACCGGTTTCCTTGAGGCTGTCGAGCAGACCGATTGTCGGCTGGTGTCCGAGCTTCATGAAGCTGAAGGCGACCAGATTCTGGAGCCCCTTCTTCTTGAGCTGACCGTTGATGAAGGGCATGTCGTCAGGCAGATGCATATTGAACAGCACGCGCCCGGCCGTGGTTTCGAGAAGCATGTTCTCGACCTCGATCTGGTCGGCGTGCATGAGGTCCTGCGAACCGCCCTGGGCGACGAGATCGACCAGCTGTCCGGTGTAGCGGAACTGGATCGGCGCCTGGGTGGCGACCACCCCCGCCTGGTGGGCGAGAAAGACCTCTTCGGGCGAGGCAAAGGTCTTGCCCGAGCCCTTGGCCAGGTAGTTCTCGGTGGTCAGGTAGTAGATCCCGATGACCATATCCTGCGACGGCACCGCCAACGGGCGACCGCTCGCGGGTGAGAGAATGTTGCGTGAGGACATCATGAGCACATGCGCCTCGAGCTGCGCCTTCTGTGACAACGGCACGTGGACCGCCATCTGATCGCCGTCGAAGTCCGCGTTATAAGCGGCGCAGACCAACGGGTGGATCTTGATCGCCTTGCCCTCGACGAGGACCGGTTCGAAGGCCTGGATCCCGAGACGGTGGAGGGTCGGCGCACGGTTGAGCAGCACCGGGTGCTCGCGAATGACCTTCTCGAGCGCATCCCAGACATCGGGGGTCTGGAGTTCGACGAGTTCCTTGGCCATCTTGATGGTTGTCGCCAACTCGCGTCTTTCGAGCTCTTGATAAACAAAGGGTTTGAAGAGCTCGAGCGCCATCTTCTTGGGCAGGCCGCACTGGTGAAGCTTGAGATCCGGCCCGACCACGATGACCGAACGACCCGAATAGTCGACACGCTTTCCGAGCAGGTTCTGACGGAAGCGGCCCTGTTTGCCCTTGAGGTTGTCGGAAAGCGACTTCAGGGGCCGGTTGTTGGAGCCCTTGATGACGCGACCGCGGCGACCGTTGTCAAAGAGCGCGTCCACTGCTTCCTGGAGCATACGCTTCTCGTTGCGGACGATGACCTCCGGGGCGCGGAGATCGAGGAGCTTCTTGAGTCGGTTGTTGCGGTTGATCACCCGACGATAGAGATCGTTGAGATCCGACGTGGCGAAGCGGCCACCATCCAGCGGCACCAGGGGCCGGAGCTCCGGGGGCAGCACCGGGATGACCTCGAGGATCATCCACTCGGGCCGGTTGCCGGAACGACGCAGGGCTTCGACGAGCTTGAGCCGCTTGGCCGCCTTCTGACGACGCATGATGGCGGTCTCGGTGCGCATGACCATCCGCAGTTCGGCGGCCATGTCGTCGAGGTCGAGGACTTCGAGGAGCGACCGAATGGACTCGGCGCCCATCTTGGCGACAAAGGCCTCGCCGAACTCTTCTTTGGCCTCGCGATAGTCCTCTTCGGTGAGGATCTGCTTATCTTCGAGGGTCGTGTCACCCGGATCGACGACAACATAGGCCTCGAAGTAGAGGACTCGCTCGAGTTCGCGCATGGTCATGTCGAGAAGCAGACCGATCCGCGACGGCAGGCCCTTGAAGAACCAGACGTGCGAGACCGGCGCCGCAAGCTCGATATGGCCCATGCGCTCGCGCCGCACCTTGGACTTGGTGACCTCGACGCCGCACTTGTCGCAGACCACGCCGCGGTACTTCATGCGCTTGTATTTGCCGCACAGGCATTCCCAGTCCGTCACCGGACCGAAGATCTTGGCGCAGAAGAGGCCGTCCCGTTCGGGTTTGAACGTGCGGTAGTTGATGGTCTCCGGTTTGACGACCTCGCCGTGCGACCACGAACGGATCTTCTCGGGGCTCGCAAGCCCCAACCGGATGGCATTGAAATCGTTGAGGGGCTTGGGCTTCTCGAAGAAGCTGCGGACCTCAGACAGGCTGGATCTCTCCATATTCACCCCTCCTACTCGTCATCCTGCTGCAGCAGCTCGACATCGAGTGCGAGTGCTTGCAGCTCACGGACCAAGACGTTGAATGATTCGGGCAGCCCCGGTTCCTCGGGTACCTGGCCCTTGACGATGGCTTCATAGACCTTGGCGCGGCCCTCGACATCATCCGATTTGACCGTCAACAGCTCCTGCAGGGTGTGAGCGGCGCCGAACGCCTCGAGTGCCCACACCTCCATCTCGCCGAGACGCTGGCCGCCGAACTGGGCCTTACCGCCCAGGGGCTGCTGGGTGATCAGCGAGTAGGGCCCGATGGATCGGGCGTGGATCTTGTCATCCACCAGGTGGCTGAGTTTGAGCATGTAGATATAGCCGACGGTGACCCGCTGCTCGAACTCCTCGCCGGTCTGACCGTCGAAGAGCAGGCTCTTACCGTCCTCGGGCAGACCCGATTTCTCGAGCATCTCCCGGATCTCGTCCTCGGTGGCCCCCTCGAAGACCGGCGTCGCGAAACTCATGCCGAGTTCGTGACCGGCCCAGCCGAGGTGGGTCTCGAGGATCTGACCGACATTCATTCTGGAGGGAACACCGAGCGGGTTGAGGATGATCTCCACCGGGGTGCCGTCGGGCAGGAAGGGCAGGTCCTCCTCAGGAAGCACCTGGGAGATCACACCCTTGTTGCCGTGGCGTCCGGCCATCTTGTCACCAACCTGAAGCTTACGCTTCATGGCGATAAAGACCTTGACCTGCTTGATCACACCGGGCTGGAGGTCGTGTCCCTGACGGAGCCGCTCGATGCGCTGCTGGTTGATCTTGTCGAGGACTTCGATCTGCGACTCGGCCTGGCGCACGATGAGCCGGACCTTGTCGAGCAGGGTCGAGGTCTTGAGCGGAAGAGCCAGCACGTCCTTGCGCTTGAGTCGCCTGAGCGCCTCGGCAGTGATCTTGCCGTTCTTCTTGATCAGGACATCGCCGTTCTTGGCCTTGACGTCGTCCTTGACCACAACACCGAGAAGCAGACTCTGGATCTTGGAATCCCGAACCTCGAGGATGATTCGTTTCTCGTCCTCGGAGTTGGTCCGGATCCGATCGATCTCCTCGTTCTCGATGGTGAGCTGGCGGGAGTCCTTCTCGACGCCCTTTCGGGCAAAGATCTGAACCCCGACCACGACGCCCTCGATGCCGGGTGGGCACCGCAGCGACGCGTCGCGGACATCGCCCGCCTTCTCACCGAAGATGGCGCGGAGAAGTTTTTCCTCCGGTGTCAGCTGGGTCTCGCCCTTGGGTGTGACCTTGCCAACGAGGATCGAACCCTGATGCACCTGGGCGCCGATGTGGATGATCCCCGCCTCGTCGAGATGGGCCAGCGCCGACTCGCTCACGTTGGGGATGTCCCGGGTGATCTCCTCGGGGCCAAGCTTGGTGTCCCGCGCCGAGGTCTCGAACTCCTCGATGTGGATCGAGGTGTACTTGTCGTCCTTGACCAACCGCTGGGAGACCACGATGGCGTCCTCGAAGTTGTAGCCCCGCCACGGCATGAAAGCAACCAGGATGTTGTGACCCAGGGCGAGTTCGCCGGTCTGGGTATTGGGACCGTCAGCGAGCACCTGGCCCTTGACCACGGTCTGGCCTTCGACCACAAGAGGCTTCTGGTTGATGGAGGTGTTCTGGTTCGAGCGCCGGAACTTGGTCATCTGATAGATGTCGGCGCCGAATTCACCTTCGCCCGCGTTTCCGCCCTCGACCCGGACGATGATGCGCTGGGCGTCGACCTTGTCGACGACACCATTGCGGTGACAGACCACAACGGCGCCGGAGTCCTGGGCGACGACCGCTTCCATCCCGGTACCGACGATGGGCGCCTCGGGACGGACCAGAGGCACGGCCTGGCGCTGCATGTTCGATCCCATGAGCGCACGGTTGGCGTCATCGTGCTCGAGGAAGGGAATCAGCGACGCAGCCACCGAAACCACCTGGCGCGGTGACACATCGATAAAGTCGACCTGCTCCCGGTCGATGACCAGGAACTCGCCGCCTGAGCGCGCGATGACCTTGTCATTGATCAGATTGCCTTTGTCATCGACCTTGGCGTTGGCCTGGGCGATGCTGAGGTTCTCTTCCTCCCAGGCGGGAAGGTAGAAGGCGTGCGGTTTGTACCAAGCCTCGTGCTTGCCGGCCTTCTTGAGCTTGGCGTTGTTCTTCTTGAGGTCCTCCTTGACCACGACCTCGCCGAGGCTGTTGCCCGTATCACCGACCTGCGTGACTTGAACGTGTTCGAGCACGCGTCCCTTCTCCACTTTCTTGTAGGGCGACTCGATGTAGCCCATGGAGTTGAGGCGCGCGTAACACGACAGAGACGAGATGAGACCGATGTTCGGACCTTCAGGGGTCTCAATCGGGCAGATCCGGCCATAGTGGGTGGAGTGAACATCGCGGACCTCGAAGCCCGCGCGCTCACGCGACAGTCCTCCGGGTCCGAGCGCCGACAAACGACGTTTGTGGGTGACCTCGGAAAGCGGATTGGTCTGATCCATGAACTGCGAGAGCTGCGACGAGCCAAAGAACTCATCCACCGCCGCCATCACCGGTTTCGAATTGACCAGATCACGCGGCATGGCCGAATCGATGTCGGGATGGATCGACATCTTCTCCTTGATCGCCCGTTCCATACGGACCAGACCGATCCGGAACTGATTCTCCATCAGTTCGCCCACGGTGCGCACGCGGCGGTTGGCCAACGAATCGATGTCGTCGACCCGACCGAGATCGCGGTGGAGGCAGAGGAGATAACGGACCAGGTGGAGGAAGTCCTCGACATCGAGGATGCGATGTTGGAGTTCCTTGTCGAGGGTCAGCTTGGCGTTGAACTTGAAGCGTCCGACCCGCGAGAGGTCGTACTTCCGCTCATCGAAGAAGAGCCCGTTGAACAGGGTCGTCGCCGACTCCTCGGTCGGGGGATCACCCGGACGCTGGCGGCGGTAGATCTCCATCCGCGCATCCATCTGGGACTGGCTGGTGTCCTTCTCCAGAGTCTGGTGAAGAATCTCGCCGGTTGGATCCCAGTCGGGGAACGCCAGGGCAAGCTTGTTCAACCCGGCCTCGTCGGCCTGAGCCATAAGCTCCTCAGTGACCCGGGAGTTGGCGGCGGCGATGACCTCGCCGGTCTCGGGATCGACGAGATCGTCGACCACGATGGCGCCGATGAGATCGTCGCGATCGACGCGGATCTTGGCCGGCTTGTCGACGGTCGTCTTCTCGAGCTTGGCCCGCATCTCATCGGTGAGCTTGAGACCCGCAAAGAGCGTCGGTTCGGCGATCTTGCGGAATCGCAGGGCCTTCTGGCGGTCGTTCTCGACATCGACCAGACGTCGATCGAGACTCAGGGTCGCCTTCTTGGCCGTCAGCTTGGTTTCGATGACCGTGTAGAACGCCGTGAGAATCTGAGCGTTGGTCTCGAGCTCGGGGCTCAGGGCGCGCAGGAAGACCGATCCCGGCAAACGCCGTTTGCGGTCGATGCGCACCCAGAGAATCTGTTTCGAGTCGTACTCGAACTCGATCCACGAGCCGCGGTAGGGAACCACCTTCGCGAGATAGTGGTTTGGACCCTCGAGGGTGAAGAAGACACCCGGAGAACGGTGGAGCTGTGACACGATGACCCGCTCGGTACCGTTGATGATGAAGGTCCCGGTATCCGTCATCAAGGGCAGCTCTCCGAAGTAGAGCTCCTCCTCCTTGACATCACGGACCTGCCGGGTCCCATCCTCTTCGGTGTCGAAGGTGACCAACCTGAAGGTCTGCCGCAGGGGCACCTGATAGGTCATCCCTCGCTCGCGGCACTCCTCGGCCGTGAACGGCTGACGGAGCGTCACCGAAGTTCCGCAGACATTGCAGACCTCGATCCGGTTGGCGTTGGCCTTACCGCAGGACGGGCACACCACCTCGGTCTCGTGTGGATCACCGGCTTTGAACCGCTCGCCGCAATGCTCGCAGTTCAGACGGAGATGCTCGAGGCCTTCGAGAATGCCGCACCGGCAAGACCAGTTGCCGATTTCATATCGGACGAACTGGAGTTCGCAGGTCTCACGAAAATCGGTGAACGGAAAAATCGTACTTAATACCGATTGCAGACCGGCGGCACCGCGCTCGGTCGGCAACAGATCCATCTGCAGGAAATCCTCGTACGAGGTCCTCTGCACCTGAATCATGTTGGGCAACGGAATTGTGGACGGATTCTTCGAGAAGTTCAGCCGCCCGTTGGGGCTCTTGGTCATGGGCGCTCCCTCCCGACCAATAGAGACACGGGGAAGCAGACGCTCCCCGGGTCGTCAGTGTGTTACCTCAGCTGCGTGATTCCCTCGGACGATCTCCGCCAATCACTTGCACCCGAGGCGCTCGCGACAACGCTCAACATGCCCCGGGGCACGCCTGCGTTGGTCGCAAGCACCTGGTCATCAAGCGGTTGGCAGATCTCATCCAGCTGAATCACCCATCCAGGTAATAATGGCTTTCGCCAGCAAGCTGCCGAGTCAGGCGACGTTTTACTTGATCTCCACCTGCGCGCCAGCGGCCTCGAACTTCTTCTTGATCTCCTCGGCCTCGTCCTTGTTGACCGGCTCTTTGATCGCGCACGGAGCACTCTCAACGAGCTCCTTGGCCTCTTTCAGACCAAGCGAGGTCACTTCACGGACTGCCTTGATGACATTGATTTTCTTGTCACCGATGGAGTTCAGCATAACATTGAACTCAGTCTGCTCTTCGGCCGCTTCTTCGCCACCGGCGGCGGCGCCTGCGCCCGCCATCATCACCGGGGCAGCCGCGGCTGCCGAAACACCAAATTCGTCCTCAATGGCCTTGACGAGCTCGTTGAGCTCCAGAACGGTCATGCCCTTGATCTCTTCCATCATCGTTTCGATCTGCGCCATTTTCAAATCCTCCTTAGGGATGCTCGAGCTTTATTCTTCTTTGGATTCCGCGATCTGGCCCATTGCCGTGGCCAGCTGCTGAATGGGAGTATTGAGAGCCACAGCCAACCGACGGATCGGCGACTGCAGCAGGTACGCTAGCTTGGTCAGGAGTTCTTCCCTGGAGGGAAGATTGGCGATCTTCGCTGCCGCCTTGGCGTCGAGCAACTGACCTTCGAGATAGGCATGCTGGATCGACAGCTCAGGATGGTTCTTGATGAAGGTTTTGAGGACCTTCGCCAAGGCCACGGCATCGCCATCTGTGAAGGCGAGGGTCTTGGGACCGGTCATGTGAGGTGCGAGCACCTCGAGGTCGGTGCCCTCCACCGCGAGCTTCACAACCGAGTTCTTGACAACCTTGTAGGTGCCTTCGGTGTTTCTGATCTCGGAACGAAGCACATTGACGTCGTTGACGTTGAGCCCCGTGTTCTCCAAGAGGAACAGCGTCGAGATGTCGGAAAGCGCATCTTTGAGCTGGTCGGACTGTTCACGTTTCTGTTCTCTGCTGAGCATCGCGCCCCCCTATTTCACATCGAGGCTGACAGGATCGACCTGCACGCCGGGGCCCATGGTGGAGCACAGATATATCGTGTGGACGTACTTGCCCTTGGCGGTGGCCGGCTTGGCCTTCTGCACCGCGTCGACGAGGCTGCGAGTGTTCTCGATCAGTGCCTCGAGCGAGAAGGAGGTCTTGCCAACGGGCGCGTGGATGATCGACGTCTTGTCGACCCTGAACTCGACCCGACCGGATTTGATGTCTCCAACCGCGGCCGAAACGTCCTTGGTGACCGTGCCCGATTTCGGATTCGGCATCAGACCGCGCGGTCCCAAGACCCGACCCACCTTGGAAAGGTGGCGCATCATGTCAGGAGTCGCCACGACGGCGTCGAACTCCATCCATCCGCCCTGGGTCTTGGCGACGGCTTCCTCGGCGGTGAGGACATGATCGGCTCCGGCCTCTTCGGCCTGCTTCTGAGCCTCACCTTCACACACCACGAGAACCGTCACGCTCTTGCCGGTACCATGTGGCAGCACCACAGTTCCACGAACCATCTGATCGGCATGGCGAGGGTTGACCCCCAACCGCATGGCGAGCTCGACGGTCTCGTCGAATTTGGCGAATGCCGAATCCTTTACCAGATCGAGCGCCTCCTCTACTGCATAGGGGCGACGCTCCACCCTGGCAGCCGCGTCGCTGTAATTCTTACCCTTGCGAGTCATCGGCTACCTCCCTTCCGTCCGCGACGTCGATCCCCATCGAACGAGCGGTGCCGAGTATGATCTGCATCGCTCCATCGAGGGAGGCCGCGTTGAGGTCAACGAATTTGGTCTTTGCGATCTCTTCCACCTGGGTCATGGTCACCGTGCCGACCTTCTCCTGGTTCGGCTCGCCCGAACCCTTGGGGACACCCGCCGCCTGCTTGAGCAGGAACGACGCGGGCGGCGTCTTGGTGATAAATGAGTAGGTGCGATCCGCATAGACAGTGATTACGGCCGGGATGATGATCCCCGCCTGCTTCTGCGTACGGGCGTTGAACGCCTTGCAGAAGTCCATGATGTTGAGTCCATGCTGTCCCAAGGCCGGGCCCACCGGAGGAGCCGGTGTCGCCTGGCCGCCTGGCAGCTGGAGCTTGATTTCGCCGATTACTTTCTTGGCCATCGAATTCCTCTCACGAGAGCTTTTGAACCTGGCGGAACTCTATTTCAACGGGCGTTTCCCGTCCGAAGATGGTGACCATGACCTTGACGGTGGAACGATCGAAGTTGACCTCCTCGACGACTCCGTTGAAAGACGCGAACGGTCCATCCGCAATGCGGATCCGCTCGCCCTTTTCGAAGACCTCGGTGGGGCGCGGTTTCTCCTGCGTCGCCACCGACTGGTGGAGGATCTGATTGACCTCCTCGTCGGTGAGCGGCGTCGGTTTCTTGCCCGCACCGACGAAACCGGTCACCTTGGGCGTATTCCGCACCAGGTGCCATGCATCGTCGGTCATCTCCATCTCCACCAGCACATAGCCGGGGAAGAACTTTCGGCGCACTTCGCGCTTCTTACCGTTCTTCACCTCGACCACGGTCTCGGTCGGGACCTGGACCTCACCAAAGCAATCCTGCATGCCAAGCGCCTCGATGCGCTGCTCCAGGGTCTTCTGGACCCGATCCTCAAAACCCGAGTACGTGTGGATGATGTACCACTGTTTGACCATGTCGTTCCTCTCGGTCAGGAGAACACACCAAAAACGTCGAACAACTTCTGTATCAGAAACAGAAACACGAGATCACAGAAGTACAGATAGATTCCAAATATGAACGACGCAATCACCACGACCGTTGTCGTGTTGATGACCTCCTGCTTTGACGGCCACGTGACCTTCTTGGTCTCCGCGGTCACCTCTGACAGGAAGGTTTTCAGGCGTTTCCACCACTGCATAGCGCCGACTCCAGTCCAGCGAAGATGGCAGGCCAGGAGGGACTCGAACCCCCAACAACCGGTTTTGGAGACCGGGACTCTACCAATTGAGCTACTGGCCTACACGAATACCCGATGGGCGTCGCTCCCGTGGCTGCCGTTGATCCAGCGAAGAAAATTCCGCAGGCGACAAGCTGGGGAGGTGTGCCCGAACACGAGGACAAGCCTCGAGCTACTCCAGAATTTCGGTGATGGACCCAGCGCCCACTGTCCGGCCGCCTTCACGAATCGCGAACCGCAGTCCGCGCTCCATCGCGATGGGCGTCAAAAGCTCCACCTCGAGGTTCGTGTTGTCGCCCGGAATCACCATCTCGACACCCTCGTCCAGATTCACCGAACCGGCCACATCCGTTGTCCGGAAGAAGACCTGCGGCCGATAGCCGCGGAAGAACGGCGGGTGGCGCCCTCCCTCTTCCTTCGTCAGAACGTAGACCTCGGCGCGGAACTTGAG
>Ga0164313_10002851_pt1 | contig 15389 bp, 6 predicted proteins | sample GuaBasSedimGuay4_FD_113735 | JGI IMG/M metagenome (GOLD analysis project Ga0164313, IMG submission 113735) | Subseafloor sediment microbial communities from Guaymas Basin, Gulf of California, Mexico - Guay4, Core 4569-4, 0-3 cm | ecosystem: Environmental > Aquatic > Marine > Hydrothermal vents >... | reverse complement strand
GCGGGAATGGCTCCTGTTGCGGGAATGGTGTGGGGGAAGTGGCAGAAGTATTCATCGCGATCCAGCTTCTCGCCCTTCAGTGAAGGCACAATGCTCATGCCGTCGAACGCCTGCCCTTTTGCGGGGGAGAGACCGCAAAGCTCCAGCAACGTCGGGTAGAAATCCACGCTGGAAACAATATCGCTGTTCCGGCTGCCGGGTTCAATGTGACCGGGCCATGACACGATCAGCGGAACACGTACGCCAGCCTCGTTAAGCGTCGCCTTGCAACCGCGCAACGGCAAGGCACTGGTCTGCGGAACGCCATTGTATGCCGGCGGATGAACATGGGCGTAGGCCCCCTTGGTCCAGGGCCCGTTATCCGAGTAAAAGACAACGATGGTGTTTTCCGCAATGCCAACCTCGTCCAATGTCGCAAGCAGGCGACCTACGGCATCGTCGAATACTTCGATCATGCCCGCGTAGACGGGGTTGTGCTGCGGGTCTTCAGAGTCGGCCAGCCCGGCATACTTTCCCACCAGTTCCGGTTTGGTTTGGTATGGGGAGTGCGGGGAGAAAGCCCAATAGTTCATGAAGAATGGCCGGTCCTTGTTTTCCTTGATAAATCGGACCGCTTCTTCGGCCATGCGATCCTCGAGATGATCGCCGGGATTGCCCTCCCCCGGCCACACCGGCCACGGGTTGATATAGCCACTGCCCAGCGGACTCGGTGCGTTGGAGTGTGGAATATCCACATCGAATCCCTGTTCCAACGGACTGAACGGCGGCGGCCCCAGATGCCACTTGCCAATGTGGGCGGTCTTGTATCCCGCTTTCTTGAACGACTCCGCGATCGTGAAATAATCCGTGTTCAACCGTGTTGCGGATAACGGCTCTACCGTCCGCTTATTCGGTGGGGCCGTTGTGCCGATCGATGCCTTGAACGTCGCATTTGGCTCATGACACGTTGCACTGGTTATGCCGATTCGCGACGGCCAGAGCCCCGTCAGCACACTCGCGCGAGTCGGCGAACAAAGCGGATTGGCTGCGTACGCATCGGTAAAAAGCATGCCTTGCGTCGCCAGTCTGTCGACATGGGGTGTTTGGTAGAATCGGCTTCCCATGCAACCCAGATCACGCCAGCCCAAATCGTCGGCCATGATGAAAAGTACATTCGGCTTCCCCTGATCCGCCCCGCAAGCCGCCACCGCGCCCAGAGCCAATAAAGCGACTCCCAGTATTCCCGTTTTTCGATGTATGGATTTCATTGATTTTCCTATTTATTAAGGTAGATGAAGCTCCCGTCCAAGCTACGGAGATTAGTTTCATCAAGATATTTGTCCAAATTGGTTATTCCTTTGTCACCCGCTTCGGCTAAATGATTTTAGGGCGCGAGCCGGAAGAAAAATCCGCCTTCATTGGAATAAGCGGTCACCGCGCTTTCGCCGAACGGGTTTTTCGTTCTGAGATAGAAAGGCTGGTTCTGCAAGGCGGTCGGCAACTCGATCACCGGATTGCTGATGTCGATGTATTGCCAGCTCTCCCCAATGCCCAGCTCATCATCGCTGACCTTGTACTGGGTCGGGAAGTTGCCCGAAGAATAACTCACATAGGTGCCCGCTGCCACAGATTCTATGATCGGCTTGGACGCGGCGTGTTCGACAAGGCCTCGCAATTGGTAGACCTGTTCTACCGTCCTGTCATAGGCGCCGAAGCCTACGTCGTCGTTGGGTTCAATCATGGTGGAATAGTTCAGGGACACCCCTTCCTGAGGGAAGTCATACCGGGCAACCGGATAATTCCAACGGTTAATCAAAGCGATCCGAGGTGATTTGCTTTGCAAGGGCTCGGTGTGGCGTTCGATGAGATATTTACCGCCTACCAAGTCAAACTGACCATCCCAGTCAATTGCGGCTCCTTTCTTGTCCAAGGCCACCCAGGTATGGCTTTGTTCGGAAATCGATGTCCCCGGCAAGCGCCGATAGGTGTTTCGATAGTATCCATTAACACCGCTCAGATCGGCTTCAATAAACGACCAGTAGGGCCAGTTGTCGTTGTTAACGCGGTTCCAATACGTCGATTCAAAAGTGGATAGCAACCGGGCTGCCAAACCGCCGTTCATAAAGCGCATATTGAACCGGCTATCCGTCCAAACCGGACCCGAGCTTGACCAAGCTGGATCGGAAAATCCTGTAAAAGCAATTAAAACCGGTTTGCCATGGCTGGCGGTTCCATCATGGGTCGTAAAGAACATTTCCGGATCGCGCTGATAGATTTCCCAGATATCATCGGCAATTTGCTGGGTCAGCGTAAACGGCGTATATTCTTCCAGCATGCGAATCGCGATCACGATCTTCGGCGGAACAAACTCCGTTATGCCCTTGTAGACCTCGATCATTTCAAGCAGCGAATGGTGCAGGGCAAGCGTATAGTTGTAGACGTGGCTGCCTACGTCCTCCGTCGAGGTTGTATTGGTGAAATCAATGAGCACGGTATCTATCCCCATCGACCTCATCCAGTAGGCATGCTGCTTGATGACCGCAGGATCCTCGGAATCATACAATCCCAGCACTGGGCTTGTTGTTGCCCTGTATGTCGTTCCATCGTTCGGCACCAGGTTGGGATGGTTGGGGTTCAAGTCATGCCACCCAGAAGCTCCCCGTCCAGCCCGTCCGGCCAATTCCGGCAGGTGGTCGTTGTCATACCACATGATCGCATTCACGGAATGGTTATCCACCTGAACCAACTCCCGGCCTTCGGACGGTAGAATAAACGTCGCATCGGCCAAGGCACGCCCAAAGCCCAACATATCAATGGAAAGACCGCCCGTTGCGGTTTGATTGATACGATGCAGGATGATATCCCCGCTTCTGAGGTTCAGCTGCGAAAGATCGGCCATGCCGTCCGCATCATGGTCGGCCAGGAAATACTGGTGCTCATACTTTTCCTGCAACCCGGAAAACGTTTCCCCTGCAACCTCGAAAGAGGTGCCGGTATTGAGGTGGCAGGTGAATGTTGTTGTATCCTGATCAAGGTTCACGAAATCCGCATTACCATCCCCGTCCATATCGGCCAGCAAGGTTTCGTTGCCGTTGAATGGGTACGACGGAACACCGATGGTTTGCTGGATATAGGCCGTTGACTCCAAGACCGTGTTGATGTTTCTGAACGCCTCGAAATAGCCGGTTTGCTCGTTTAGCACCCCATAGTCGTCAAATCCATCCCCGTTGATATCCGCAAAGAAAACCCGGTACGGGTCACCGATCGGTGCTAGACTGAGGCTCACGTCAGGTGTTGCCGAAAATCCACTCCCCAGATTGAAGTGAACCGGTGCGCCCCCTGTTATGCGGTTATGGTTGATCAGATCGGCCTTGCCATCCCCGTTGATGTCGGCGAAGAAGAGTCCCCAGTCCGTGGTATTGTTCACGGTGACTCCCGTTGCTGCAATATCAGGACGGGGATTGAAGCACTGCCGAAGGTCGCCCACCAACCTGAAATGATCCACGGCCAACCAGGCGAATCCTCCCGTAACCGGACCGGCATCAGTCACTTTTACATAGACCTGCTGCCCCACGTTGACCGCTCCCCCGTCGAGGGAGACATTTTTCATGCCGGGGGTTGCGTTGGGCGCATACACCCGGTCGAGTTCGCTGTTGTCGCTGGCCAAGTGAAGCGTAACGTAATTATAATCGCTGCCATTCGAGCCACTGCTCCAGCCAGTAAGCATGAAATCCAGAAATTGGTGCGTAAGCTCAAAAGGATCGGAGGTCAGCGTGCCGGTGGCCGCCTCGCCAGCCATGAAAGTGTTTACATACCAATCGTTGTTCCAGTAGGAAAAAATGCCCCCATTATCGTTTGTGCTTGGGTTAGAACTAAACGCCGTTCCCGCAGCGGTCCAGCCAGAAAGGTTTCCGGTTTCAAAGTCCCCGTTGATGGGCGCTTCGACCGCCGCAGGTGCGGTGTTTGTGTTGTAGAAATAGACATCAACATCGCCGTTGCCTCCTCCCGTGATGCTCCGTACGGCCATATCGGCATGGCCATCCCCGTTGAAATCATTGAAGAAGACCTCTGTGGATGGGGTTTCATGGGGAAGCAGGAACGGGTCGGCTCCTTGTGCGTTTAAGCATATAAGCACTAGAATCACTACAGTTGATTTTAAAATGTTCCTGAATCTTTTCAGCATGATGTTAACTGTCATTTTGACCTCCGGGGTCTTTGAAAAAAAAGTTTTCGGATGTGATGAATAAAAATGGGCCTTGGGTTAATCGATGAATCCGCGCTCCCGCTCCCGCTTGATGGCGAGTTCGAGAATTTCACGCTTCGGCACGATGGAAAGGGTTTGGTTTTCTTTGTGGATATGCAGCTTGGCGAAGTCGGGGTAGAGGTCGGAATTCTTGATCCGGTGATACCACTGGTTTTCATTCAGGCCGAGAATCTGGCGGGCGAGCGAAACCCTGATCATCTCGACCTTGGCGCCATCCCAGTCAAAGGCCATTAGGACGTTTTCTTTATGATCCTTGGGCAGGTTGATGATGTCGCAGGCCGCGGCGATGACCCTCCGGCAATATGACTTGGCGGAGCGACCTTCGCGGTTTTCGTAGGTTCGGCTAGCGAGGTGTAATAATTGAGATTGTTCCATTTCTTATCCTATGATTGCGCCCCACTCGACCAAGCGCTCTTGCCAGCCATCGCAAACGATTCGGGTCAATATGAACTAAGTGGGTTTCAAAATAATTAACGATTACTGCACTTGAACCTTGAGGCGATAGAATCCGGTGTCATCACCCGCGTGGGCGGAATCGATGAACTCCGACTGCGGATACTCGATATTGCCTTGCAGCAAGGTAAATCCATTCGTCAGCGTGGGTGCCCAATATACGGAGTACCAGCGGCTTTCAACCGGATTCCAGGTCAGCCCGTTTCCATCGGGCACCACCGACACCACGTAGGGGTCGTATACAAACGGGCTGACCCCGACGATGTAGGTTTCCAGGTAGGTGAGGCCAGCGTTCCCTGAAGTGTTGCCCGCGACCACGCTGGTGACGCCGCCAAAGTTCTTCTGCTCCCACCAGTCCGGGATTTCGTCGTCATCGCTGTCGGGAAGCCCCCCGGCGGTCTGCTCCGTATCCGCAATATCGATCTGGTCGACATAGACCGGATCCGAACTTCCGTTGCCAAGGATCATGGATCCCAGCGAGTTGCTGGTTGAATAAAGCGGCAACCCGGCGGCAACGTTGATGCCATCCATACTCAGATCCCAATACTGATCGTCGTAGTCGCAGTAGACATCGAAACGGACCCATGCATTGGTTGGAACCTGAACACTCAGCTCAACCGGAACCGTATTGCTGTAGACCACCAAATTCAGGTTGGGGTTTACGAAAAAGAACAGGGTAGTATCTGCGGGAACGGCGGGAGTGGCACTCGGGATTCCCGTGCAGAACGTCTGGAAACGAAGCCACACGGCCGACCCATCGTTTGTTAGGTCGTGGGAGACCTCCGTGCTCTGCATTTGCAGCGCTTGCGAACCCGAACCCGGATGAAAGATTCCAGATTGTACGTCGGCACTTCCTCCGGAGGAAACCCAGCCATTCTGTCCGTCAATCGGGCCGCTTGAAATCCCATCGGCCACCTCGAATGTTTCAAGGAAAGGGAGCGGTGCTGGAGGGAGCGGTCCCTGAACCGTTTCGACCTGCAAATCATCCACGCGCCAGTCCCACGCGCCCGCAGCACTGGTTCGGCGGGTTTTCAGCTCCACAAAACGGCTGGCATCCGAAAAGCCGGTTGCGTAGGTTCCCAGGCTAATGTTGTGCGTTGCGTTCGAATAGTTGATCTCGACCGTGCTGGCTGGCTCGTCGAAGGTCGCCATAATCTGGTATTCCACACCATGAAACGACCCGAGTCCTGTATTGCCCGCCGTCGAGGTGGTGCCATCCCAAACGGTGAAGGAACCATCCACGAACAGCTCAAAGGAAAGTCCGGTTCCGGCGCTTCCGGGCGGGGTGTCCGCCGGATTTCCAACAGCAAACCCTACCCATCCAACCCCGTCGCCATTCTGCGTTGATGTATAGCTTAGCACCCAGTTCGTGCTGGCCACGCTGCTTCCAAAATGGGTGTCCAGATCAAGGGCAGTGGAACCAGAGGCACCGACGCGGAGCAATGCGGGACCCGTCATGGAGCCGAACACCTCCGTTCCGCCCGTGCGCGTCTGGGTTCCTGCCGCCGCCATCTCTACCAAATAGCTGCTACCCAAGGATCCCCCAACCTGCCGGGCGGACAGATCCGTATTCATGGACGCACTTTCATCCGCCGCCCCATCCGAGGTCCATACGATAGCCCCTCCAGCCGAAAACGTGTCTTTGAATACGACTTCCGCATTCGCCGAGATCGGCGCCAGCAACGCAACGGCTACAAAGAATCCGAGGGTTGATTTCTTCATGGTTCAAGCTCCTTTTCTGTATTCACTTCAGTCAAATACGTTTCGGCGGTCACCGCAATAATGCCGAAAGCCGGATCAAGGCCGAGACTTTGGAAGTCGATTTCTTTAACCTTAACTCTTCTGCCTAGATCGATCTCAATGACATTGAGCGTTGCCGTTTTCAGATCAATGGCAACGCTGCTTGCCCATAGACTGGACTGCGGGAAAAGCGGCGGCTTCGCCATGGCCCAATCGCCTTTGGATTTCCCAAGCATTGGAAGCAGGGACGGAGCGGCGCGGAGTCCGTGATGGGTGCCGATCCGTACCATAAAGTGTTTCGGCCAGTAGTAATCGACATCCCCAGGCGTCCGCAACGTGCGCGAGGCCACCACCTGGCCGACATGGGAATGCGAGTGAGGCGCATCGATCTTGACGTCGATCCGGCCCACCTCGCTAAAGGCTTGATGATTATCCACGAAGGAGATCGCGAGGATATAGAGTTTCTTGCACTCCAGCGAGCCCATTGGAACCACGAGGTTGTTGTTGCCGTTCCAGTTTGAAACGAGGGCATATTCATTGTTTACCTTGAAACTTATTCCGGGCAGTTGCGGTATCTCCAACGGCTCGGCGGTTTCGGCAAACTCGGCCAAGAGGGTTTCCGGATTACAAAGATTGTGATAGTTGCGGGCGGCCCTCTGCAAGCTCTCCTTTACATCGGGAACGACGGAACCCTTCGGCAGTTCGATATGCACTATTTCCGGCTGCCCAGTGCTTGGAAGTGCGGTGACCTTCAGGATCATATCCAGTGCGTCGCCGCTCGGAAGCAACAATTGGGCGGCATTGTCGCCCACCGAAACCAGACTCGCATCCGCATCGGACAGCTCCACGACAAACTCCTTTTCGCTTCGCGGAGCCAGCCGGATCTCGGATGGTGCTTCCGCACCAAACGCGCGAAGATAGGCTCGGCCCCGAAGAGGCACGGAAGTATTGTTGCGAACGAGAATCTTTGCTGACAGCATTCCGTTTTCGATGGCAAGCGGTGCCGTCGGGGCAGCCTCGACCGCTGGCAGGATCATCAGGTCGATCGGTGCATAGAAGCGGGAACCCTCTTCTGGCTTGCAGAGCAAAAAGAAGGTACGCCGGGAAAAGTTCATCTGTCCAAGCGGGCCAAACTCAAGATAGTCGTTCAGCAGATTTTCGGAAACTTGAGCCTTGAAACCTGAAACCTGAAACTGAGTACTTGATAGAATCCCAGCACGATCGATCACCTGTTCAATCATCACGCCTTCACTCGTCACGTTAAATGCATCGCCCTGCGCGACGGATTTCGGATAATCCAGCTCAAACTTGGTCAGCTTGAGTTTGACCTCGAAGGCCGTTTCGTTCTGAGCCACAGTATTAACTTCCAGAACCATGCAGCCGACCGACGGACGAGTTTCGAACTCGACCTTCGTACCGTTCACCTTCACGTATTCAATTTCGGAAGGCGGCAACTTCCAGCGTAGCTTACGCGCCAGCGAGTCCTCGGTAGAAACGGAATATTTGAGCAGACCGCCCTTGCGGGAATAGTCGGCGGAATACTTCGGAAGAGTCAGCTTGGCTTTCGGCCAGGTATCCGGGAAGGATGGCGCAATAACGATCTCGCCCTTGGGCTTATCCACCTGCAGGCCATAGAGCGCCTCGACGATGGCTTGAATGTAGAGCGCTGGCGGAACCGAGAAATAGCCCACGCGGTTTTCGTAGGCCACTTCCGGCCAGGTTCCAAGCTGCGGATATTCCTGCGCCCACTCGGCAGCGGCTTTCAGCGGCAGGTAGGTTTCGTTGCGAAGACCAACTTTGGCCAGGCCCCAAGCCCCCCACGGTTGCTGTGCTTCGCCGGTCTGCATGCCCCATGTGCACCATATATCAAGCAGGTGCTGCGCAAAGTTATTCGAAGTGAACACATTGCCGTCCGGCCCCATGAGGCGGTCGCGGAGGTGGCGCATGCTGGTATAGGAATCCAACTCGTCGAGCATGCCCCAGATCACCGGATAGATGAAGGTCTGGTACGGGCCGTCGAGCGTCATGTAGCCGGTTGGATCCTTGTAGTAGGCAAAGCGCCCGAGGTCAGCCATCCATAATTCATCCTTGAGCCTGGCGCGCATGCGTGCGGCACGGATGCCCATCAGCGCGGCCGTCTTGCTGTCGCCGAGAGCCGCAGCAACCATGGCCCGGGTCTCCATCATATTGATGGCTTCGATGGTCGCGGTTGTGCCGTTGTACGGCGTGACAATCATATCTTCCTGGTTGCCGACCTGCAGGCCCCATGCAAACAGATCGTCACCGTCGGCGTTGTACCTGGCCTCGACACTTGCCAGCGAGGCATCCAGAACCGACGCGAGTTTTTTAAGCGTTTCAAGATCGTTCGTGTATCTCAGGTGTTCGCGAATCTGCCAGAAATAATATTGGTTCGAGCCACCGAAAATTCCAGGTTTTGGAATCCCTCCGGGGAAGAAGTTGGGTATCTCTCCGGTTGGATACTGGTCTTTTGCCGTTGCAAGAAGGCAGTCGACCACGCGGTCGGTCTGGCCCAGCAGTTCGGCTGCGGGCGTGTGCTGGATATGGAATGTCGCCATCCAGTGGTGGGGGCTCTCCATCCATCCATAGGGCCAATACCACGAATAGTCCAACAACCACGCCGCCGACGCAAAACCGTCGTTGATCACCTGCTCCGGTGTCTCGATTTTGCAGGTGGTCAGCAGGTGGTCGTAGTAGTCCACCACTGCGGCGACCGCACTCGCCGCATCCTTGGACAACAACTCTTCCACGCGCGCCTTTTTGCGGGCATTGGCCATCTGCACCGAACCCGCACCATCGTCAAAACGCAGGGTCAGGAAATTGCCGCCCTCAATCCGGGCATCGGTTTCGAGGCCGACCCGTGCTGTGTGGTTGCCCGAAGAGATGAACGCGCGGCCTTCGGCCACCTCGTACTTCGAGCCTTTCCAAGTCAACGTGTCGTCCATGATCCAACCGCCGTTGGATATATTGGAATTAAGCTGGAGCACCTTGCCGCCGCCGACCTTCAGAACCACCGGGGTCTTCGGGTCGGTCGTAACTTCATAGACCGCCGCGCCTTCCCAATTGTGCGTATCGCGCCCCTCCATCAGCACGGTAAAGCGGGTCTCCACCTTCACGCTGCCGATTTCAAATTTGGCCCGCACACTACCCGGCTCGTCCACCACCTCCAATCGCTGGGCATCCTTGGCCCAAACCATCTCGCCATCGATTTCGAGGCCGGGGATAATCTTTGCCAGCACAACGCCATTGACGAACGACGGGCGGTCGATGGAATAGCTCATGAACGCCGCCGTCGGGATGGTATCGTTGATGCGCACGGAAGCGTCCTGCCAGATGGCCATGCGCTCGTGGTGCTTGATCATTGGCGCAGCGGCCAAGACAACCACATTTTCTTCACCGACCTTAATGAGCGATTGCCCGGAAGCGCCGAGAGCCGAGATGGCGACCTCATCTCCGCGGTAATGGCCACCAAGCTCCAGCATCACCGAGCGAATCCGCCCCTGCCAACCTTTGACACCAGCCATGTCGATTCTATAGATATGCTCCTTTCCGTCGTTGACCAACCCGGTAAAGCCAACGGCCCAGTTCTTGTAGATCTTCGCATCGGTATCCGGCGAGAAAAACACGATCAGGTTGTCGCGATTCGCCGTGGCCATCTTCAAGTATAGATACTTGTTGGCATCTGCATCTATTTCCAGCGGGAGAATATTCACTCTCGGATAGACCGGATTCTCGGTGACAGCCTTCCACTCATCACCGTCCTTTTGAATGTTTTCAAAGCCAAAGGTTGAATCAACGATTCCTTTTCCTTGAGCAACCCAATCAACACCTGCCGCCGAGATAACCGCCAGCAACACAACGACTGCTAAGATTCCGATGGTTGATTTCTTCATTTCACTCTCCGTGGGTTGTGAAAGGGCAGGAAGGGATTGGTTCCTTCCTGCCCCTCTCAATTCTCGACTCCACCCGGTTGGGTGGATAAATCCCGGATCTTCTTGCTACTCCCCGGTAACGCGGTAGAAGGATTGAACCTCGCTAACCCCGGTCGTAACCGTCACATCCCCGCCGGTTCCGGAAACCGTCGTATTGGTCGCCCAGTCCCCAACCACCAGATCGGCCTTGGTTTCGAGAGCATAGTCGAACCCGGATTCCGTGGCCCATGTAAGGGCAAGCTCCGTTCCCGAAAGCAGCTCCAGTGTAATATCCCCGATGGATTGAAGGGAGTCGCCAAGAGCGATCTTCAAGTTATCCACCCGCCAATCCCACGTTCCAACATCTCCATTCCTGCGGGTTTTCACCTCCACAAAGCGGCTGGAATCCGAAAATCCCGTTGCATAGGTTCCCAGGCTGAAATTGGTCGTAGCAGACGCATAGTTTATCTCAACCGTATCGGCCACTTCATCGAAGGTCGCCGTCAAATCGATCTCTACGTTCCCGATAAGCCCGAGGCCTGTATTGTTCGTGGTGGTGGTGGTGCCATCCCAAACGGTAAACTCACCGTTTCTGAACAGCTCAAAGGAAAGTCCGGTTCCTGCGGTTCCGGGAGGGGTGTCCGCCGGGTTTCCAACGGCAAAGCCGACCCAGCCCACTCCGGTTCCATTAAGCTGCGAGGTATAGCTCAGCGTCCAGTGCCTATTCGTCAGGCTTGAGCTGAAATCGGTATCCAGATCGGCGGTGACAGAACCACTGGGCGTCGGACGAAACATCGCGGGGGCGAACATGCTTCCGATACACTCAGACCCGCCCGTGCGCAGGCCGCTGCCAGCAGCCGCCGAATCGACCGTATACGTACTTCCCACGAAACCCCGAACCTGCCGGGCGGCCAAATTGGTATTTGCAGACGCACTCTCATCCGGATTCCCCGCAAGACTCCATGTGACAGGTTGAATTTCGAACCCATCCCCTCCGAATGTATCAAGAAATACAGCGGTCGGTGACGGGATCTCGATCGTCAGATCGCCCAGATACCAATCAATATTTTCCGACCCGGTAATCGCATGGTTTTTCTTCTCCACGTAGCGGTCGTCATCGGAAAACGACGTTGCCCATGTTCCAAGGTAGTGACAGAATCCGCCCCGATTGATGAGTACCGTAACGGTGTCGGCAGCTTCATTGAAGGCCAGCTCGTAGTTCATCATCTGCCCTTTAATATCCCCGATAGAACCGATGAAGGTTCCTCCATTCACCTCGGCGCCGTTGATGTAAAGACGGACAACACCGTTCACGTATGTCATCAACCTGACCGAGCTCGCACTACCCTCGTCTGCCGGGCTTCCGACGGTAATGTGTGAAAAGCCCAAAAGATTATTCGTCCCATCCCAGGCCATCAATTCCGTAACGCTCAGCACCCAGTTGGTATTCGCCACGGACGGCCCAAAATTGGTGTCCAGATCGGCGATGATCATATGGCCGGGGGCGGTGGTACGGAAAATGGTCCAATTTCCTACGCCGTTCGCACGCACACCTGTTGCGCCACCTATAGCATCGACCGTGTAGGTGCTGGTCAAGGTTCCGCCGGCCTGCCGGGCAACATAATCCGTGTTCAGGGATGAGCTTTCAACCGTGGGGTTGTCCGGGGACTGGGCAAAAGCCCACACAAGTGGGTCATTGACCCCTATCATATCATTGAATACAACCTCCGCATTCACCGAGAGCGATGCGAACACCGTAGCGACCGCAATTGAACCTACTATTAAATTCTTCACCTTATCCTCCTTGTTCCTTGTTTTTCACGAATCCGAGACAGAAAAAACCCCCCGCAGATACGCGAGGAGTTTTTCTCCGAAAAACTTCCTAGATGGTGAAACGCTTGCGGATCCAAAGGATTCCACCACCAAGCAACGCGACCATTCCCAATGTGGCTGGTTCCGGAATCACGTCAACCGTAAGGTTGTCTACATACCAGTCCGTGGAGGTTGCTCCGCCGGGCAAATAGTTTTTCTTCTCTATAAAACGGCTACCGGATCCAAATACGCCAGCAATGCTATAGATTCCGAGATCGTAGGTGTTCCCAGAAACCTCGGCCACCGCGTTGACGGTCTGCGCAACCTCATCGAAGTTCAGCGTATAGACATAATCACGGCCACTCAGGCCAAGACCGAAGATGGGCGCACCCACAGTGACTTCGGCACCGTTAATCCATATATCAAGGCGACCGTTGACATATCCCTCGATCGAGACCTGTCCAGCGCCGTTTCCAATCCCGGCACCTGATACCCCTGCGACGGAATCTACGGTAAGATAGGTGTAACCAGCGAGGCTACCACCGGTTTTCCTTTCACCAACGCTGACCGACCACTGCTTGCCTGCCACATCGGTTCCGAAGTCATAGACCACTTCACCTGCGGCAGAATGTCCTGCACCGACGGTACGGAAAATAGACTGGAAATTCGCGGCTCCGCCCGTGCGAATGCCGCTGCCACCGCCAGCGTGGTCAGCCAAATAGCTGCTGGTTATGGTTCCACCTGCCTGACGGACCGCAATATCCGTATTCAGGGACAAGGCTTCATCCGGTTGGCCGGCAAAGCTCCAGACAGCGCCGCCAGAAGCGGGAACAGCGAACTGATCGTCGAATATGACCGTGGCATTCGCCGAAGACGCTACCAGCAATGCAATCCCTGCAATTGCTCCGATTGTTGTTCTTTTCTTCATTGTGTACTCTCCTTTTGTTGCTTCCACTGCGAGCCACCACCATGGTAGCTCTCCAATTGATAATTCCCGCCTTGTCTTTGTTTGATGCCAAGTTGAGAACTATTTCGATTTATTTACTGGAAGATATTCCAATCCGCCCAAATGGGCAATATGCACAAATTGGCATATGCCCATCTTGCCCCTCTAATGGGTATGTTCGTGACAAATGTTTCGGGTCATAAAGTTTCTGTGGCGAACTCCCCCGGCAACGTTGATTTTGGCCTTGGCATGTATTATTATTGAAAATCTGGCCGCAAGAGCGCCTAGCGCGGCATAGCTGCAACCAAAATTAGAACCACAGATGAACGCAGATAAATAAGCAGGATACTTCGAGGAAGCATTGATGATGATTAAATGGACGAAGATACATTTAATGTTGACTCTCATGCTCGTGCTCCCAAGTGCCGTTCAAGCACAGACGACGCTACCGGAAAAGCTGGTTACCCGTTTTTCCAGCCGATGGGACAAAATTCAGGTCGAGCTTTCCCATATCGGGAAAGAGCTGGAAGCCCTTCCAGTCATTCCGCTCGGGGATTTGGGCGGCACAGGCGGCTTGATCTCATACAAGCATTACGGGAACCGGAATGATGAATTGAATGTATTCGTGCGTTGGGACAAGCCCGCCGCAATTGATCTAGTGGCGCTGGTGCCGGCTCGCAGGTTCAATTGGGATGGACTGGATCCGGAATTCGGCCTGTCCAACTTTATCGAGATTGAACTGCTGGACGGGAACGACAACCCGGTTTATCTCGTGGCGAGGGAAAATGCCGCCGCCTCCCGCCCGGTCCAGAAGGGGTTTCCCTTTGTCTATCCCTTACCGGCACCGGTACAGGCGCACGGCGTGCGGATTCGCTGCCGTGAATATAAATACCACGAGTTTCCCGTCCGGCGGCTCCACACGCTGGCCTTGGCCGAGCTGTTCTGTTTTTCAGGTCGACTCAATGTGGCCGAGGGGGCGGAGGTTCGCTTGGCTGAAGATGCTACAAATCAGGATCACTGGCTTTGGCGTGCAGGATTTCTGGTGGATGGCCTTACGCCGCTGGGGCTGCCCGAATTCCCGGCACCTGATCTGCGGCACATAGGATGGTGTTCCTACGCCCACGCATCCGAAGACACGGACGCAACCATCGACATTGAATTCCACCGACCCGTGAAGTTGGACGGCATGCGAATGTTTCCCTCCCGCACGACGACCAGCGAAGATCCGCCGGGTTTTGCACTTCCCCAGCGCTTTCGCCTGATTGCGTTCGATGAGGGGTTCGTCCAGCCAACCCATGTCATATACGACCATTCGGAAAATGATATGATGAATCCGGGGCATAATCCCGCAACGTTCCGGTTCCCGGAAACCACCGTGCAACGCGTCCGTCTTGAATGTTCCAAAATTTGGAAGAATTTTCCCCACTATCCGGCCTTTCTTTCCTTCAGCGAAATCCAGCTTTTGCACGGCGAAACCAATCTGGCCGAAGGCACCACAGTAAGCGCATCTGAAAGAAAAGGGATCGTGAAGGCGCACCTTCCACTGTTGTGGAGCGAGGAGAGCCTGACCGATGGCTTCGGGCCACAGGGGAAGCTGGTTCCCCAGCGCGAATGGTTGCTCCTGCTCGATCAACGACTCGAATTGGAGACGCGGCAACAGGCGCTTTCGATGGAAGCGGATAATTTGGCAACGACCCTGCAGCGTCGGCTTTCGCGCACATTTGGAGGAATCGGCATACTGGCCATCCTGGCCCTGTTCATCCTTCCGGTGCGCTATCGCCGTCGAGAGCGTCTCCATCTAGGTATATTGCGTCAGCGCATTGCAGATGACCTGCATGACGAAGTAGGTGCAAATCTCAGCAGCATTGCAGGTTCTACCGAGCTACTTTCGGAAATCACCGAACAACAGTCACCCAAGCAAAAGGAACTCTTGTTGGATATCACCCGTACCGCACGCAAAACCGTTAAAGAGGCTCGGGCTCTGGTATACTTCCTTGACCGCATGGGATTTGAGGGTGATCTCGCCAAACAGTTCATGAAACTCGCCAAACTGACCCTCGGTGGAATCTCCTGCGAACTACACCTCGCCAACATGGACGCATTCAATCGGCTCCCACCCACCCTGAAATGGGATCTACTACTCTTCTGCAAAGAGGCATTGCACAACATCTACAAACACGCCGATGCCGACCGGGTCGAAATCAAGACCTATGCCTCGGCCAAACATCTGCACCTGTCCATCATGGACAACGGAAAAGGGTTGGCG
>Ga0164313_10002850_pt1 | contig 15390 bp, 18 predicted proteins | sample GuaBasSedimGuay4_FD_113735 | JGI IMG/M metagenome (GOLD analysis project Ga0164313, IMG submission 113735) | Subseafloor sediment microbial communities from Guaymas Basin, Gulf of California, Mexico - Guay4, Core 4569-4, 0-3 cm | ecosystem: Environmental > Aquatic > Marine > Hydrothermal vents... | reverse complement strand
TTTTTTTAACCCCAGAAGAATACTTCCTAACTTTTAGTAGAAACCTTTAATTTTAAATAAACCACCATATTCAACTTACTAAAATTCACCACATCCCTGTTTAGAGGTTCACTAACCATCTCAATGACTTCAATATTGTATTTTAAAATTTAAATTATCTAAACAAAAAATTACTAGCAACATTAAAACCGAAAGTATTCTCAAACTTAGCATAATATTAACTATCTTACCCTGAACAGGCTGAATTTTCTGAGACACATCTTTTATTAAGCCCCACGCTCCCTGAGCCCTTATCCCTTCAACCCACCCATGGTCAACCACACTCAAATAATAATAAGCCGGCTTTAAAAATTTTAGCGCCCCCTGAGACCTTAAAGGAGATAAAAACCACATTGAACAAATAAACTCATGAATCAAAGGAAACTTCTCCCCAAATCTCCCACTAACCGTAATAAGCCTCCTTAATTTAAAACTAAAAATAGCACCTAAAATTCTTAAATACAGGGGCATTAATTTTAAACTCAAAGGTATAAAAGTTTCAACCCTAAAAGGCCCTAAAAGCCAATTTATAGCCGCCCCCCCAAAAATAGCACCCAAAGTTAAATTTAAACAAGGCAAAATAATATTTTTATCCTCATCTGTTAAATTATGATACGGCCTCCCAAACCTCGGACTTAAAACCCTATAATTAGCTAGTCGCATTCTATAAAAAGCTGTAGCCCCCGTAGCTAATATAATCAGCCTCATTATAACCATCCTCCTCATCCTAGAAAGTATCACCTCTAAGATTAAATCCTTTGAGTAAAACCCCGCTAAAAACGGTAATCCACATAAAGAAATTCTTCCAATAATAAAACAAGCCCTAGTTAACGGAAGCTGTAAAGATAAATTTCCAACTAACCGCAAATCTTGGTTATGAGAGTGAAGGAAAATAAAACTTCCAGCACAAATAAACAATAAAGCTTTAAATAAAGCATGAGTAGCAAGATGAAACAGCGCCAACTTTGGTAACCCAACCGCTAAACTAGCCATCATCACACCCAACTGGCTTAAAGTAGATAAAGCAATGATTTTTTTTAAATCCGTCTCCATAATAGCGGAAAAAGCAGCCAAAAATATTGTCACACAAGAAACTACCAATAAAACCCTTTCAAAATAAAACATTTGGCTAATATAATTATAAAACCGAATCAACAAAAAAACCCCAGCAGTAACTAGTGTTGAAGAATGAACCAAAGCAGAAACAGGTGTAGGAGCAGCCATAGCGGCAGGAAGCCACCTAGAAAACGGAAACTGAGCTCTCTTTGTTATACCAGCCACCAACACAGCTAACACAATATAATAATCAAACCTCCTCTCCCACATACCCATAATCATTCAATTATTTCTATTAAAACTTCACGCAATAGCTAACAACAGCATTGCATCACCAATACGATTTGATAAAACAGTAATTATACCCCCCCCCAACGATTTAGCATTTTGATAATAAATAACCAATAAAAACCTAGTCAAACCCAACCCATCCCATCCCAACAATAAAACTAATAAATTAGGGATAAAAATTAATAAATTTATAGATAAAACAAATAACAACACCAAAACATTAAAACGAAGCAAAAACCTCTCATACGCCATATAAGTTACAGCAAAACGAAAAACATTACACGAAATAAAAAGAACAATCATAGAAATAAGCAACCCCTCACCATCCAAAATAATAGGCAAATCAACCCTCCTATTGTTTACCTGTAAAATAGTCCAATAAACAAGCCAAACTTTACCCCTATATAAAAACCCTAAAACAATAAAAAACATTATCAAAGACACCACGACAAAAATCAAATTCCACATAAAAAAACAGTTATAAATTATTCTAATTCCCATGGGCACAAAGCAATATCAACCCGCATCTCTGGAACCACAAACCAAAATTTTTAATTAAACTATTTGTGCCATAAACAGCTAAGTAAAAGAGTAATCACTCATTTTCGAGGCATGAACCCAATAGCTTATTCTTAGCTGATTTTACCATTATTATAAGCTCCAGTGGCTTACACACTTTTAAGTTTGCAATTTAATGTTGTTATTCAACTATAGAGCCTAAACACAAAAAAAAAATCCAAAAGGTTGAAGAATTAAAAAATAAATGGGTATAATATGAAGAACCATGACCATATGATGCCGCACAGTATTATAGGAAAATGGGCTTAAAAAATTCGATAGCCTTCCATGCTGAGTAGCAACAAACAAAAATAAAGAAAACGCCCCCACTAAAAATCTAGAAATAACAAACAAAACCCTAAACCAAAAAGAACTTTTTAAAATAGCCCTTAAAAGTAAAATCTCCCTAAACAAATTAAATGATGGGGGACCTCTTATATTTGCGACACTTAATAAAAATCACCACAACCCCATGCATGGAAAAATAGACATTATCCCCTTCACCAAAAATAGACTTCGAGTGCCCACAGACTCATACACTATATTAGCAATAGAAAATAAAGCAGAGGAGCATAAACCATGAGCCACCATTAAACTCAAAGCCCCCGACCACCCCAAGCTAGAAAAAGACATAATACCAACAATCACAAATCCCATATGCCCAACAGAAGAATAAGCAATTATTGATTTTATATCCGGTTGTCGTAAACAAATAGCCCTAGTAACACACGCACCAATTATACAAAGTCTTCCTAATATTGGAACCACCTTCAACCTTAACTCAGGAAACAAACTTGTAACCCGTATTAAGCCGTACCCGCCTAATTTTAATAAAACAGCAGCTAAAATTATCGAACCCGCTACAGGAGCCTCAACATGAGCCTTAGGAAGTCAAAGATGTCTAGAGTATAAAGGCAATTTCACCAAAAAAGCCAAAATAGTTATAACCCATCACAACCCCCCAATAGAATTCAACACAGGGCTCCTTCAATTAACTAAAATTATACTCAACCTTATATTTTCCCTATAAACCAAAACTAGTCTAATTAATAACGGCAAAGACGCTGTTACCGTATAAATCACAAAATAAGATCTTGCCTGAAGCCGTTCAGGCTGATAACCCCAACCCAAAATTAACACTATTGTAGGCACTAAGGAAGCCTCAAATATGATATAAAATAACAGTAAATTCTCAGATATGAAGCAAATAATTAATAAATTATTTAAAAAAATGATGCTCAAAATAAAAAACTTTCTGCTGTCCCCACTTAAAAAAACCTTGTATCTGGCCATCACCATCAGCCCAGAAATCCATAACGTTAAAATAATTAATGGAATACACAAGCCATCAAAAAAAAAAAAAGAAAGGTTTGAGTAAATTAAGTTCAAACCTGTCGGTAGGAGTGTTAGTACTACTAAGCACATGATGAATAAGGACCTAGCTGTTAAAGCCCATAAATTTTTGCGTTTCAATTGAAGAAGTAATGGTAAAGAAAAAACAACAAAAATAAGCTTTAACATTTTCTTAGGGTGAGCGAGGAGACTATATCCCTTCCGGACTTCCGGGCTATGGACACAAGCAAAGCAAGGCCTAAACTAGCCTCCATAGCCCCAAAAGCTAAAATAATAATAAATAAATAACTATCCATATAAGATGGGTCCCCTACCCGATTTAAAAACACCATGATTAACATCAACGTCACCCCCTCAAGTCTTAAAAGCACTATTAAGAGATGTCGTCGCTGATACACCACTGTAAAAATTGAACTTAAAAACATAATTAGGAACAAAAATTCTAAATTCATCGCTAAGCGAGCGAACCTCACCTGATTTAATTATTTCTACCTTAGCTAACAAGAGAGGAGTCCCCCATTAAAAGAGCTACAATCTTCCGCTTTAGCTTCAGCCATCTTGCTATTCAACAAGTGAATTTGGTTATTCAAAAGTAGATCCCCAAAATCTATATTTTTATTAAATTACTTATTGCCGCTAACCTTAAACCCTAAAGCCTAGGACAATATTTTATTGCCCCCATCGGTTTACAAAACCACTGCAGTCTCTGCTTCCTAAGCATGTGAGTTGGTAGCCCAAATCTATAGCATGAAAACCTATTGTAATATTTTTATACTACTCACACATAGATGCCGAAGGAATAAATAAACCTCATGTTTAGCTTCATCATAGCTACCCGTTCAACCCGGCGCAACATCAGCAGCTACACTTGAGGGTGATCATCCCTGTATAAAGAAGCTAGTAGACAAAAAATATACCTTTGAATTAGGCAAATTCCAACCTCAAATAGAACATAAAATATTTGAATTAAAACTAAAACCAAAAATGTTGCCACAGATGAGAAAAAAGCTCTACTCGCATAAACACCCATTAAAGTCAAAACAATGTGACCAGCTCTTATGTTAGCAGCTAACCGAAAAGACAACGTCACAGGACGAACTAAAAGCCTTACACTTTCGACTAAGACCAGAAATGGGTTTAACCACCCAGGAGCCCCACTAGGCAACAAAGACCCTAAAAAAGATGACGGAAAAGCTGAGGCCCCTGATAAAACCACACTAAACCAAATTGGTAACCCAAATGCAAGTCTAAACACTAAATGTCTCGACACCCTAAATATATAAGGAATGAGCCCAGCAAGATTTACTATAACAATAAAAATAAATAAAGCCACTAAAAACCCATTAAACCCCTTTAAACCCCTGCCTACAGTCCGACGTGATTGGCCTAGTATAAAATCCCTTAAAATTATTAACCCTTTGGAAAGCCGAGTTGGAGCAACCCAAAAATTAACCATAAATACCCTAACTCTCGCGACTGATAACCCTCAAAATAACACTATACTTCTCTCCCCAGAAAAGGAATAAAATCCCGGGTCAAACCTAGAAAAAATATCTAATATCATCAGAATTTAGGCAATTTGCACTAAAATAAACTTTGAAGGCTTATAGTTTTCTTAACTTAAAATTCTTAATCAATAATTTTATCCCAAATAGGAAATGAAACACAAAACAACCCCAACACAAAAAAATATATACCAGTAAACAACTGGCCTAACTCAGCAAAAGGTTCTTCAATTGGACAACCACCAATTCAGGTCAAAAGCCCACATAATGAGACAAACACCCAAAAAATAACCTGAGACACAGGGTAAAATCTAGTTGTCTGGCGCCGATGATTCAACACAAAAGGAAGAACAAAATACACCAAAATAGCCGAAAACATCGCCACAACTCCCCCCAATTTATTAGGCACAGACCGTAAAATTGCATACGCTCATAAAAAATACCACTCTGGCTTAATGTGAAGGGGAGTAACTAAAGGATTAGCTAAAGTTCAATTATCTGGATCACCTAAAACTGAAGGATAAAATATACTAACAAATATTAACCTAACCAGCATTAATAGTATCCCAAAAATATCTTTAATAGAATACGCCCAATGAAACCTGACTTTGTTAGAGTTAGCATTTAAGCCCATAGGGTTAGCTGATCCCGTCTGATGTAAAAACAATAAATGGATTACTGTTAAAGCAATAATAATAAATGGAACAAGGAAATGTAAGGCAAAAAATCGATTTAAAGTTGGACCTCCAACAGCAAATCCCCCTCAAATTCACTCAACTAGATCTCCCCCAATGTATGGGATTGCAGATAGCAAGTTAGTAATTACAGTGGCACCTCAAAACCTTATCTGGCCCCAAGGTAGAACATACCCTAAAAAAGCTGTCGCCATTGTTAATAAAAATAGGATTACCCCAATGTTTCAAGTTTCCAACAAACGATAGGACCCAAAATAAATACCACGCCCCATATGTAAATAAATACAAATAAAAAACCAAGACCCCCCATTAGCGTGGATATTTCGTAAAATTCACCCCCTTTCAACATCCCGAATAATGTGAATACAAGAATTAAACGCCCCCCCAATTCTCGAATCATAGTGTATTGACAAAAAAATCCCAGTAATAATTTGGATCACAAGGCATAAGCCCAATAATGACCCAAAATTTCAAGCAAGGCTCAAATTTAAAGGAGCCGGCAGCTCAACTAGAGCAGTAGACACAATTTTTAATAAGGGATGAGACTTTCGCAACGTGCTGTACATTTTCGTTCTAATTAAAAGGGCGTAAAGGGCCGTGGACTCGACGCGTAATTTTAACAACAATGACTAAACTCACCAGTAGTATTGAAAAAATGAGAATTAAAACAGGCCCCTGAGAAATAGAAAATAGCATGGAACTACTATTAAACCCATAACACTTTGAAAACCACCCATCCAGCTCTAAAGTCGCTAATACTATAAAAATCAAGGCAAACAAAGCCATTAATACAAAAAAAACTTTAATATCGTGGCGCTGATTTGGGGTCATAGCAACAAAATAAATAAATATCACCAACATCCCCCCAATATAAATTAAAAAAAGGATAAGCCCAAACCACCTTATCCCAATAACCCCAATTCACGCTGAAAGGCTTAAAGCAATAAACAACACCCATAACCCCATTATTAAAGGCGATGAAATTAAAGGCAAAGTCAACACCAACCCTGCAAAAAATGATAAAATAAAAATTTGGACCATTTATAAGTTAAACTCAGATTTATCCTTAGGAATCAAAAACCTATGTGCTTATACACCCACCTATAAAACCTTAAACTAAGAACCCCACCAATAAATTCTCAAGTACAAAAAAATTCAAACTACATCAACAAAATGCCAATACCATGCAGCAGCCTCAAACCCGAAATGGTGGGTTGTTGAAAAATGATAGTAATAAGCCCGCAACAAACAAACAGTTAAGAAAGTAGTACCAATCAAAACATGGGCCCCATGAAACCCCGTAGACACAAAAAAAGTGGTACCGTAAATACCATCCCTGATTCTAAAAGGCGCATCATAGTATTCATTCGCCTGCAAGTAAGAAAAATACACCCCCAACGTAACTGTGTAGAGAAGGCTTCGTAACACCTCATCCCGAGCCCCCTCCATTATTGCATGGTGCGCTCAAGTTACTGTAACGCCCGAAGCAAGTAATACAGCAGTATTTAACAAAGGTACTGCAAAAGCATTTAAGGGGAACACCCCAACAGGAGGTCACACACACCCCAACTCCGGTGTTGGAGCAAGCCTTCTATGAAAAAACCCCCAAAAAAATCCTAAAAAAAATATTACCTCCGAAAAAATAAATAAAAGTATTCCAAAACGTAAGCCTCGGCACACAAGGGAGGTATGAAAACCAAGGTAAGTACTTTCACGCACCACGTCACGCCACCAAAAAATTATAGTAAAAATTAAAAATCTCACACCTAAAATAAGGCAAATTCTGCCATTACCATGAAACCACGACACTAAACCCACTGTTAACCCAAACGCCCTAGTCGCACCCATAAAAGGCCACGGCCTCTGGTCTACTAAATGAAAAGGTTGCCTAACCATTACTATTTTTAACACTTGTTAAACCCCTTTCTTGGAAGGAAAAAATACTTATTATACTAAAATAGCAACTACCACCCCCAATAATTCTGCACCAAAGTTGATCCCGAACCTTTCACACTAAACCTGGGCAATTGGGCCCACCACATACAAGAAATTAAAAGCATTAACACCACCAAAAACATAAAAACCACTACTAACCACAACACAGGAGATAAATGAGGCATAGAGACCCACTAGAAGCTTAGTATCTTAGGAATGACAAACCTAAATTTTATTTAAAACTAGAACCTCTATAAATTTACTGGCTATTCACCTGGAGCCACTCCCTAAAAACGTCAAAAGGGACCATCTCTAAAACAATGGGCATAAACGAATGATTAGCCCCGCAAATTTCCGAACATTGGCCATAATAAATCCCAGCACGAAGTCCAAAAAACCCAACCTGATTCAAGCGCCCCGGAATAGCATCAACCTTCACACCTAAGCAAGGCACCGCTAATGAATGAATAACATCAGCTGAAGTCACAACCGCCCGAATATTCAGATTTATAGGTAAAACAGCTCGATGATCGACTTCTAATAGCCGATACTCCCCAGTATTCAAACTACCCTCTGGGCTCATATAAGAGTCAAAAGAAACATTTCTCACATCTGAATACTCATAGCTCCAATACCACTGATGCCCAATAGCTTTAAAAGTTATTGACGGCCTTAATAACTCGTCTATAGTGTAAAGTAAATATAATGAAGGAAACGCAAGAAATAAAAGAACTAGAGCCGGAACAATAGTCCAAATTAGCTCAATAACCTGAGCCTCAAGAACAAAACGTGATAAATAGCCATTAGTTATCAACGAGTAAAAAGCAGTTCTAATATAGCACAACACTAAAATTAAAATTAGAGCTGCATGATCATGAAAATACACCAATTGTATCATAACTGGAGAAGCCGGATCTTGAAAAGATAGCTGTGCTCAATTAGCCATAAATTGTATACAAACCTGTATTCTGCTATCTCTTAATAACAAATAAGTCTTCCAACCTAGCCTGGTCAAAATTATCTTGACTATACTCTAATTAACAGTTAGAAGCTAAATAGCTTCAGACTAATCACTCTAAACTTTTGTTATAAGCCAAGCTCAACATTAGCCAGCCTACGCCTTGGAATTCTATGAGTATGAAAATGCGGAGGTAACTTATTATTTCACTCTAAAGCAGTCCCGACATGAGACAGCCCAATTACAGCACGCTGTGAGACAAACGCCTCCCATAAAATAAAAATAAAGAAAAGTAAACCAACAAATGACATTATTGAGCCATAAGAAGAAATAGTATTTCATTTTGTGTATGCGTCAGGATAATCAGAATAACGCCGAGGCATCCCTCTTAATCCTAAAAAATGCTGAGGAAAAAAAGTTATATTAACACCAATAAACATTATAAAGAATTGAGCCTTAGCTCACCGAGGCTGGAATGTCACACCAAAAAATAATGGAAACCAATGGTTAGCCCCCGCAAAAATAGAAAATACCGCACCCATTCTCAGCACATAATGAAAATGTGCTACAACATAGTACGTATCGTGCATCATGACATCTAATGACGCATTAGCTAAAACAACCCCTGTTAGACCCCCAATTGTAAATAAAAAAATAAAACCTAAAGCTCAGATAAAAGCAGGGTCATAAACCATTTTAGAACCAAAAATAGTCACCAACCACCTAAAAACCTTAATCCCTGTAGGAACAGCAATAATTATTGTAGCCCCCGTAAAATAAGCTCGAGTGTCAACATCCATCCCAACTGTAAACATGTGATGGGCCCAAACAATAAACCCTAAAACACCAATACCAACCATAGCATAAATCATCCCAAGAACTCCAAACGGCTGAGATTTACCGGCATAATGAGATACAATATGTGAAATAATCCCAAATCCCGGTAAAATTAAAATGTAAACTTCAGGGTGCCCAAAAAATCAAAACAAATGCTGATATAAAACTGGATCACCCCCACCAGAAGGGTCAAAAAAGGCAGTATTAAAATTACGATCGGTCAATAATATTGTGATCCCTGCCGCTAAAACAGGAAGAGACGTCAATAAAAGATATACTGTCACATGAATAGACCAAACAAATAGCCTCACCCGCTCTAAACGAAGCCCTTCAACCCGCATATTAATAATTGTAGTAATAAAATTAATTGACCCTAAAATTGAGGAAATTCCCGCTAAATGTAAAGAAAAAATAGCAAAATCAACAGAAGGCCCTGAATGAGCAATATTACCCGATAAAGGGGGGTACACAGTTCACCCAGTCCCAGCACCTTTTTCAACCATAAAAGAACAAATTAATAAAATTAAAGCAGGAGGTAGTAACCAAAATCTTAGATTATTTAAACGAGCAAAAGATATATCCGGAGCCCCTAACATTAAAGGTAATAACCAATTACCAAACCCACCAACAAACACAGGCATTACAAGAAAAAAAATCATTAGAAATGCATGTGCTGTAACAACAGTATTAAATAACTGATCATCGCCCATAAATGACCCAGGCTGCCCAAGCTCAACCCGAATTAGCAATCTAAGTATAGAACCAATCAAACCAGCCCAAATCCCCATAATAAAATATATAGTCCCAATATCCTTATGATTAGTCGCATAAAGCCAACGCAATTTACACACAAAAGAGCCTAAAAAAAATTATCACGCCCGAAACTCCCAACGAAAACACCACACTTATTAGTATTCCCCCCACACCCCGCGTTTGCCCACCCATTCTATACAAAGAAGTGGGGGATATTAGCAAGCCAATAAAAACTAATTTAAGGTAGTAAAACAAATTAAGAACAGACCCTAAAATCAAAAAAAACGCCAAAACAACAAATTTAGCACTCACTAACCCACTTAAAACTAATATTTTAGGATAAAACCCTAACAAAGGAGGAAGCCCCCCCAATCTCAAAAGTAAAAACAGGAAAAAAAATGACACCCAAAGCGAGCCCCCTAACTTTAATAGGAAATTCCCAGATCTCACTTTCATTAAATCGAAAAAAAAAAATAACCCGCTAATAATGATAATATACGAAAAAAAATAAAAAAAAGCTCCTGACCTGTCCACCATCCTTCCAGCTAGAATTCACCCTATATGTCCAATCGAAGAATACGCGAGAATCACACGAAGCATCGTCTGGTTCAAACCCCCCACACCGCCAACAATAGAGGATAGCCCAGCAGAATAAACCAAAATTAAAGGAGAAAATGAATTAGCATAAAAAATAATTATTATGGGAGCAACCTTCTGGACAGTGGCCAGCACCCAACACAACCCCCATGACACAGCCCCCATTACAGAAGGAAGCCAGTAATGAACTGGAGCAAGACCCATCTTTATAAGCAAAGCAAAAAATAAGAAAGATGAGACATTTAAAGCCTCCCCAGAATATGAAATAAACGATATCACTATTAATGCTGACGGCACCCTTTGAGAAATAAAGTACTTCACAGCAGCCTCCTTTTCCTGGCTCTTTCTACCCACCAACACCATTGGAATAAAGCAATATAAGTTAACCTCCAACCCCATTCAAATAGCTAACCAATTCTCGGCAGACAGAGACAAAACAACCCCAAAAACCAGCACTGTAAACAAAAATAATCTGTAAGGCTTTCAAAATAAACTAATCATAAAGATAAAAAGGAATCGAACCTCTCAGTACCCGGGCTTAGAAAACCCTAACTTTACCAAAGTATCTTTAACTTTATTTTGATCAATCTAGGGAACCCTCCCGCCACTCATGGAATAACCCCAATAATAAGATAACCAGAGCACTAAATCTTAAAAACACCATTACACCCCTCACAGAACCTAAAATTATAAAAGGAATTGGGAAAAAAAAAACAATTTCTACATCAAAAATCAGGAAAATCACCGCCAATAAAAAAAACCGTAAAGAAAAAGAAATTCGTGCAGACCTTTTCGGGTCAAACCCGCACTCAAAAGGACTAGACTTCTCCCGGTCTATTATAGAGCGAAATCCAACAATTAACGCAATAATAACCACCAACCCAATTAAAACAATAGCAATAACCATCCTTAATAACGAAAAGACCATCTTCCTAACAAAGCTTAAGCTTAACCTGATAAAATCTTTTACCGCAAGTACCTTAGGATTAAAGAACCACCACCAAAGGACATAATAATATTAACATTGCCAACGCAACAGGCAAAAATGTCTTTCAAGTTAACCTCATTAGTTTATCATACCGTATCCGGGGAAATGAAGCTCGAGCCCAAATAAAGATAAAAGAAACCCCCACTCTTCACACTACTAAAAAATAAGTGCTAAACCTAAATAAAAAAGCCCTGTGTAAAAAAAAAGAAGCTGTTAACACCCTAACTGCAATAATTCTGGTGTACTCAGCTATAAATAAAACAGCAAATTGAAACCCACTATACTCAGTATTAAAACCAGACACCAACTCTGACTCCCCCTCCGCAAAATCAAAAGGAGTTCGGTTAGTCTCGGCTAGAATAGAAACTATCCAAATAAAAAAAATATGGATATACAAAAACAAAGGTACCGAAAAAATTATTCGACTATACTCATTTATATTAAACCTACAATACACAACCAACGGGCTAAGTAAAATTAATGTCATAGAAACCTCATAAGAAATAGTCTGAGCTACTCCCCGCAAAGCCCCTAATAAAGCATATTTAGAATTTGAAGCCCATCCAGCCACTATTGTCCCATACACAGATAAACTTGAAATCACCAAAAACACCAATACCCCAAACTTAGTTACCACCCCCGGGTAAAAGTGGGGGAACAAAGTCCACAACATTAAACTCAATAGCAACCTAAAAACAGGTGACACCGAAAAAGGAAGCATATTAGCACTTTTAGGTATTATTCGCTCTTTAACAAATAACTTAATAGCATCCGCAAACGGCTGAGGAATCCCCATCAACCCAACCTTATTAGGTCCTTTCCGATCCTGAAAATAACCCAACGCCTTTCGCTCAAAAAGAGTGTAGAAAGATATAGCAACCAAAGCACAAACAAATGTAATAAACACAGACACACAAAAAGAAATAATCATTATTAAGAGAGAAAAAAAAATCCCATATTTGAGGCTTAAACTCAACGCACTAATCTGCCACCTCAATACCTAGATAAGTAAGGAAATCGAACCCTTTTAAAAGACTTTCAAAGCCCCCTAGCTACCAAAGCAACTCACCCTCCTTTGTCCATCGAAGAAAGCTCTTCATGTCTTATTTGCAAAACAAGAATTTTAATTAAATTAGATAGACTAACAAGTAAGACAATAAGCCCTATTTTCTGGTCCTAAACCAACCGCACTAATCTGCCAACCTGTTTAATCAAATATAACCTAATAAAACTCATTTAAAATTTATATCATTTCATAAGTAAATATTATATACCGAAATAAAGTCCTTTCGTACAAATAAAACGCTTTTTTTAAAGTTTGTGTAGATAGAAACTGACCTAGCTTACGCCGGTCTGAACTCAGCTCATGTAGGATTTTAAAGGTTGAACAAACCCACCATTAAAGACTGCTACTACCTTTAGGATATCCTAAGCCAACATCGATGTGCCAAACTTTTCTGTCAATACGAACTCTCAAAAAAAATTAGTCTGTTATCCCCAAGGTAGCTTTTCTCTTGATCTTATAAAGGATCTATTCTTCTAATCAACCCATTAGTTTTTAATTTAAAAGAAGATTTTCCTCTTCCTCAACCGCCCCAGTTAAGTCATATTAAATTAAGTAAAAAATTTAACAATTACAATTAATTCCCCACTCACTATAATTTAGACTGAGCTCTATGGGGTCTTTTTGTCACACACAAACATTCAGGTTTTTTCACCTGAAAATCAATTTCTACTAGTAAAATAGAGACAGCTAGACCCTCGTTAATCCATTCGTTCAAGCCCACAATTAAAGGGCGAATTATCACGCTACCTTAGCACAGTCAGGGTACCGCGGCCGTTTAACTCTAAAGTCACCGGGCAGGATAAACCTCATATATTTTTTTTCATGAAGCAATGTTTTTGTTAAACAGTCGAAGCCTAAATTTGCCGAATTCCTTTACTTTATTTTATTCTTAAATTACGCCCATTAAAAAATCAACTTCTCTTTTCCAATAAATTTATAATACTAATCTTAGCAGAATCTTTTAAGCCCTGAATAATTTTGCCTAATATACTGCTAGTAAAGCTAATATCCTTTTATTTATTTACATCTCATTCATATAATAAAAGCTGTAACGCATTAAAAATAAGATGGCCGCTTTAAAACCTACTTATATAATCAATGTGACCTAAATATTAAGCTATATACAAGAGCTTTACCCCTGAACCTACAAAAACTAAACATATATAGTTTTGCAACACTTATGTGAATTCACAGTAAACCAGCTATCACCTGTCGCGATTGGTATGTAGCCGCTGAATTAAATTTTTATGAACATATTGAAACATGTACCATTTAGTGCTAAACAAACTTAACCCAACTCGACAAATTTCGGGCAACACCCAACGGAATAAAATTTGCTAAGCCGTTAAACAAAAAGTACCAAATTTCATTAAGGCTTTACTTTAAATATCTAATTAACCTCACAGCAACGAAAATTATAACTAATATTTTTTGATATTAATCCTTTTACTTCTATTCACTTCTATAATAAAAATTAAACAACCGCTTATCTTCTTTAAAAGTAGGCTGAATCAAACAGCCCTATCCCTCACTGTAAATGAGTTGCATCATCAGATTGCTTTACTCTTATACTTGTGTTAATAGGCGCAACTTCCGTTACGCCCACTATGTTACGACTTACCCCACCTTTCGGCGGGGACGACGGGCGATTTGTACTCATTCTAGATTACCGTATTCAGAACACCATATTAAGCCCATTCTTACTTTCAAATCCATCTTAATTTCACCTTTTCAAAAAAAATACCGGTTAGTTAATAAAAGTAACCCATCTATTCCTTTTTCATAAGCTGTATTTTGACCTGACATGGGGGTCATCCTCCATTTTTTCTGGAGCACACCACAAACCAAACTAGATCCCTTAAAGAGTAAACAATTAGGACGGCAATACACAAACTGAACAATCATTCCAGAAAAAGTAAGATTCTCGTGGACCATCGAATTAAAAGACAAATTCCTCTGAGACGTTAGAACACCGCCAATTCCTTTGAGTTTTAGGCATGCGCCCGTACTACCCAAGTATTTATTAGAAGCCTAGAATAATTGGGTATCAAATCCTGGTTTTAGTTTAAGCCTTCATGGAGTTTTAAAAAGACAAATAAGGCCAAAATATAGTTGAGCAGATTATACCCCTTCCAACTTTATATTATGTCATCTACTAAAATTACCACAAATACCGATTTAGTTCACTAGAACCTTATGTCTAACCGCGGTCGCTGGCACTTTTTTGACCGGTCCAAAAATTTTATAATCGAATCCAAGTGGCCTTAATAATAACAGTATTAAACACTGCAGGCATAAATATTATACGCATAAAGCAAACCTAAAGCGAAAATTGTAAAGAAAAAGCACTCATTAAGAAAACTTTCTTTGTAATCTTTATTTATGGGATTGAAAAATCTTTCATGTGTTTTATTTTAAAATAGCGCAAACAACTAAGCCAGAATCAAACTTTTTAATTTTCTAGAAGCATAAACTTTGCTTTCCTTAGCCTCAAAACTAATGTTACACGTAACCCTAAAAAATAGCCCACTTTAACAAATTTAAATCGTAAATCCAAGCTCATAAATTCTTGAATTACGATCTCAAAAAAAATAAAGCAACTAAAAACCCTTAACATGGTAAAATTCATAAATTCAGGCAAATTTGGGCCTTCTTAAGCCTTTTTAGTACATCACCAATTTTAGACTAAAAGTACGTAAGGGGGTCCCCTTACGTGTTTTATGAATTTCAGGCAACTAAACCACACACTACCAAAATAA
>Ga0164313_10002849_pt1 | contig 15391 bp, 13 predicted proteins | sample GuaBasSedimGuay4_FD_113735 | JGI IMG/M metagenome (GOLD analysis project Ga0164313, IMG submission 113735) | Subseafloor sediment microbial communities from Guaymas Basin, Gulf of California, Mexico - Guay4, Core 4569-4, 0-3 cm | ecosystem: Environmental > Aquatic > Marine > Hydrothermal vents... | reverse complement strand
CTGCAACCTCAACAGGCTCTTCAACTTCAGCAGCTTCTTCCACCGGCTCCGGAATGGCTTCAATCTTGTCAGGTTCAACCGTGCTGACACTTGGCTGTACCGGAACCGCAGTCAAGGCTTCAACCTGTTGTTCAAACAGCTTCAGCGCTTCGCCCACTTGCGGAATCGTGCCCTGATTGGCCTGCTCCACCCATCCATTCAGACGATCACAGCCTTGCTCGAGTGCTTCAATAGCAGATACCGATGGTGGTAGCAGCTGGCTGGCAATACGCTCAAGCAAACTTTCCATCGCATGGCTGAGATTCCCCATTGAGTTGACGCCGGACATGCGTGCGCCACCCTTGAACGTGTGTATTTCGCGTTGCAGGTTGGCTACGATCGTCAGGTCAGGCAGATTGTCACGCCAGGAATTGAGTAAGGAGTCGCAGCGTGCCAGTACATCGACTGCTTCTTCGAGGAATATGCCAAGAATCTCGGTATCGACGGGATCGGACTCAGGTTCTTCGGCAACTGGTTCTTCGTGAACCTCTTCCTCGACCAGCTCTTCTTCAGCCAGCTCTTCTTCAACGTGCTCTTCTTCAACGTGCTCTTCTTCCGTGGCACTGAGGGCTGCTTCGCGCTCTTCGCTGGTAAGTTCAAACTCAACGGTAAGGGCAAGCAGTTGCTCAATCTGTGAATCTTCATCATCTGCCAACTCTGCGTCCGTGTCCCCCTCATGTACAGCCAGGCAGGTTTGTAAATGTGCCAGGCTGGTGGCCACGGTCCACATTGCTGTATCGGTAAACGTCTTACGGCTCAGTTGTTGTGCTTCGAGGAAACCCTCAAGCGCCTTGGCTACATCAGCTTCCCGGCCTATCGGTTCCATTCCTACAGCACCGGCGATGGTATGGACGGCACGGATATGGTCATCGGTCACCGTCTCGTCGCGATTTCTTGAAATACCTTCCATCAGGCCTTTAAGAATGGTGAGGTTGTCGGCCAGTTCCTGGCGTACCAGGTCTTTGATGGTGACTTCGGCCGGTTCTTCAGCCGGTACACCCGCTGTTGCAGAGGCTTCGTCCCTGGCCTGCGAGTCGCTGTCGACTGTGGCTCCACCCGGCAAAAGGGCGGCCAGTGATGCTGGTATAACTTTACTCAAGCTGGTCCAGTCAGGGTTTTCGCCCGCCGAGATCTTGTCTGCCTGTGCGCTGATTGCTTCAATTGCCGGGACACCCAGTTCAGATGGTTGTTGCAACAGGCGTTGCTTCATGGCCGGCAAAGCAGCGCCAGCCAGGCTGACAATGACAGCAACGTCTTCAATGGCTTCGATATTGCTATCCAGCAAACTATTGAGCAGATCTTCAATATGCCAGGAGAAATCACCCAGTTCGTCGGCACCGACCATGCGGCCACTGCCTTTCAATGTATGAAAACCACGGCGGATATTGGTCATCAGGCCCTGGTCTTCCTGATGTTGTATCCAGCGTGGGATATGAAGATTCAGCATGGTGGAAACTGATTCATACTCTTCCAGGAACACTTCCAGCAATTCCTTATCGAGCGTTGGTGGCAGACCGGTATCTGCGACATCTACAGTTTCTGTGGTCGCAGGTGCTGGCTGTGTTTCCGCTTGAGGAGCGATGCTTTCAACCGTTTCCATCTCACCAACGGGCAGCTTGCCCAGCCTGTCTTTAAGAATATCGAAGAAGCGTTGCCGGTTGCTTTGCTGATCCCGGCAGCCCGCCAGGTAGAGTTCAAATGCTGCGACTGCGTCGGTGACAAGTTCGAGTTTATCCGGTTCGACGGCCGCTTCAGAATTGGCTGTCCGCAACAGGTTGTCGAGGGCATTGCGCAGCTTTATCGCCAGGTCTGCAGTTTCGATTTCACCAATGAGTTCCATCGCCCCTGCGATGTGCTCCAGCGGGCCACAGAAATCTGCATTGCGGTCACCGGTAAAATGTCGCCGCACCCCATCCTGCACCATGTGCAGGCTGACCACGGTTTCATCCAGCAAGTGGGCGCGTATGCGCCGTTGTTCGTGCAATGGCAGGTCGATGTAAGACGGCTGCTGGTCATCCAGTAACGGTTCACCAAGCGTTGCGATCTGTTCTTCAAGAACAGATTCAACCTGTATCAGCTTTTGCGCCAGCCCCATTAACAGCGAATCGCGCGACTGGCCATTTTTAGCCTGATCCTTGTCAGGGCTTTCGCTGGCCTCAAATGCCGGCATTAATGTTTCTATGGACTTGGCTGAGTCACCCAGGCCCATCATCATCAGCGTGTCTTTTAATCTCAATAGCGCTTCTTTGCTTTGCGTCCGTCTGTCGGCTTCAACTTCGCCTGTGCGCAACTCGAGATCCAGCGCGTCTTTCACCAGGGAGAGCTCGTCCCTGACAGCCGCGCCAAGCGAAATGTAGAGTTCTTTATTGCGGCCGGTGACCGAGCCACGGGCCCTGATCAGGACATCCCGGTCAGGTACCAGTTCATTGAGATTGAAACGCTCACGCAACATATCCACACCGTCATTGCCGGGTTTGGCCTGCGCGATATGAAACAGTAATGCCTGTGAAAGCGAGTCGACGGATTGAGTGTCGGCGGCTTCTTCTCCACCTTGCGCCAGTGTTTTGATGATCAGGTTCAAACGCGCAAACAAACGGCGCAGATGCAGATCACTTTCTATTACGCCATCCAGTAGCCCGGCAATGACTGCGTTTGCAATCCACCAGAGTCGCCGTAGTTCCATACCCTTGACCCGGCTCTGCATCGTTTCACAAATAGACTGGAGCGGCGCTAACAGGTCCAGGTTATCCGGGTTTTGCAACCAGCTCAGCAGTATGCTTTCATACTGGCGACGTGCGCGCATGGCAACGGCATTGAACGGTTCATCCGGCTGATCCGCCTGTTCTCCGTCTGTCTGGCGCTCAAGCTCAGGAAAGTCGACTTCCAGGCTGGGTGCGAACAGAGTCGCTTCCGATACGATGTTGGCGTTATACGCGCCGCGTAACTCGTTGATGATCGGTAACAACAGTATGGGCAGGTCATGATGGCCGGCCTGCAGTCGATCCAGGTAGGACGGCACGACAACGATGGCGTCCATAAGAGCGCCAACTGCCTTGTCACGATCGTTGATGTTGGAGCGTTTGAGCTCATCACAGACCGTGATCATTTCTTCGACCACGAGTGTGGCACCCTGCAGAACCAGTGCTTCAAAGGTATATTTCAGCTGGGTCAGATTATCGGCTGCGTTGCTAACACCGGCACCAACATTATCGCTGCTGGCGATATGTTCAATCTGGGTACGGATCTGGGTCAGGTGCTTGTCCAGATCCGGACGCACCCAAGTCAGTACCGTACTGGCATTTGAACCCTGCAGTAACATCAGACTATCCCCGCGTCCTGCAAGATACAAAAATTACTTGTTGCTGTTGCCGGTTTCATTCAGTCATCTTCCGGCAGTTTGAAATCTGTGACCGAGTCACTCAGTCGCATCACCAGTTCGGCCAGGTTTTCAACCGATGTTGCCGCCTGCGCACTACCTTCAGAAGCTTGCATGGACACATCCTGCACCCCCTTCATCAGTTCGGAGATTTCAGTCGCGGCCTCTGAGCTGGACTGTGCTTCATCCGAAATACTGGCAATCATGCTGGACAGGTCCTTGGAAACTGTCTCAATCTGCTCCAGTGCTGTGCCTGCATCCTGGGCCAGGCGGGCTCCACTAACGACTTCCGAAGTGGTTGACTCCATGGATACAACCGCTTCCGATGTATCGGTCTGGATGGTTTGAACCAGCGTTTCGATTCTGCGCGTGGCCTGTGTGGCGCTTTCCGCCAACTGCTGAACTTCATCAGCCACTATAGCGAAGCCTTTGCCGGCGCCGCCCGCCGAGGCGGCCTGTATCGCGGCATTGAGTGCCAGTACGTTGGTTTGCTCGGCAAAACCGTTGATCAATTCAACGATATCGCCAATTTCCTGGGTGGATTCACCGAGGCGCTTGATACGTTTCGAGGTTTGCTGGATCTGCTCCCGAATGGTGTCCATACCATTGATGGTTTCACGAACTTTTTCACCGCCATTGTGAGCGATTTCCACTGAACGGCGGGCCACATCACTGGATTCACGCGACCGGTTTGCCATCGTGTCGAACGACTGTGCCATGTTCTTAACCGTTTCCGTCGCGGTGCCGATCTGTTCAGCCTGTTGAGCCGCTGCCTTGGCCAAATCTGAAGTAGATGTACGCGTATCCATGGCCGAGGAGGCGACCTCCTGGGCCGTATACTTAATGCCTTTGACCAGTTCACGTAGTTGCTCAATGGCAAAATTGACCGCATCAGCGATTGCGCCCGTTATTTCTTCTGAAACAGTTGCCTGGACCGTCAGATCCCCATCGGCCAGTGAACTCATTTCGTCCAGCAGTTTCAGAATAGCCTGCTGGTTTTTCTCGTTATCTTTTGCTGCGATTTTAGCGCGACGACGTTCACCGGACAGGAATGCAGCAACCAGTACCCAGACACAGGCAATCATCAATGCCAGGCCAATCGCGACCGCCGTCTGCGTGGGCCACAGGCGGTTTTCAGGCAGATCTGCGATCGCTTTCTTCAGGTTTGCAGCCTGGTCAAACGCATCACGGCTGTCGAGGAAAATTTCATCTGCAGCACCGCGCACTTCAAACAGATCACTGGATGACTCCAGAATGGCACCTATCTGTGGCTTGATGATTGCAAACAGGTCTTTGACTTCTCCCAGGGAGCGCAATGCCTGCGTATTACGGACCTGGGTTATACCAAGGCCTTTATTGCCCCGCAGCAGGGCTGTCAGCACCTGTTCAAATAATTCACGATCTTTACGCAGGCTGTCAGCCGCGATAACGGCATTGCTGCCACCCTGCAGAACCTCGGATACCCGTCGCAAAATCCGATCGGCCAAAACCAGCTGGCGACTGGCAAATACGACCTGGTTGGTTGGCGCGCCGCTTTGCGTGAGGGCACGCAGTGCGGCATCTGTGTGTTTTTGAATGCCCGGGATATTCTGTTGAACTATATTGCGCGCTGAGGCCAGTTCCAGGATCAGTTTTTCACGATCCAGGATGCTGCTGGCGTTGGTGCTGATACGGTCCCAGGTCAGGTTGAGTTGCGACATGGATAAATCAACGGCTTTTGGTGTCGGTGGCAGATCTTTTGTTACTGTCCCGTCGCGCAAGGTGTTCATCGCTGCTGCGATGATCGTGCGGGAGTTACCAAGTTCAAGAAAAGCATCCAGGTTGCCGGAAGCTGCTTCTCCCGCGGATTTAGCCAGTTGTTGTGATGTGACCTGTGCGTCCGTGGCCAATGCAGTCCATTGCTGTTCGTATCCGGCAAGGGTCACCAGGCGGAAAAATGTCACGACAACCAGAATCAGTGAGATCACCAGCACAACTGTCGCGAGGTACACCCCCCCTGAACGCTGACTCTTTGGTTTAAATAGTTTCTTATCCATCCTGTTTCCCGGGTTGTTCAGGCTGCGGCACCATTGAGAAATTCAGCTGTTGAAAACAGCGAATCAAGATCCAGTTCCTGCCATACTTCTTTGCCGGACCGGTATTGTTTGTGTACATAACTCCTGATCGGGACCCTCTTGGGCAGGCGTGTGCTCTTACCTTCTGAGTTGACGAACTGGCGTTTGCCAAATACTTCATCCACCAACAGTCCCACGGGCCTGCCACGCAGAGTTGCCGCCAACAACCGTGTTCTCATGGTCACCTTGGTGCGCTCCCCATTTAAAAACCAGGCCAGATCTATAATGGTTAAAAGATCGCCATGTACATTGGCGAGGCCCAGTATCCAGGGTTTGGTACCCGGCACCGGGGTAAATGTGGGAATGGGTAAAAACTCGCTGACGTTATCTATGCTGCAAGCCAGGCGGACATCGCCGAGACGAAAAATCACACCGGCCCATTCGTCACCGCCCGCCTGGCCTTCGGCCTGGCCTGGCTCAAACGCCTGGCTACGTTGTTCGTAATCCAGTAGTTTTTCAAACGAAGCATTGACTGCGCTCATGAGATTTGACCCTGTTTAGAACTGATGAAGTTATTCATTTTCCCGGGCATACCGGTAAATGCTGGTATCAAGCTGCAGCGTGCTGCTTGACTGCGCCCAACAACTCTTCACGTGTGAAGGGTTTGGTCAGATACTGATCCGAGCCCACAACTCTCCCACGCGCCTTGTCAAACAGACCATCTTTACTGGTAAGCATGACCACGGGCGTATTACGGAATTCGTTATTGTTCTTGATGATGGCGCAAGTCTGATATCCATCCAGACGTGGCATCATGATGTCGACAAAGATCAGGTCGGGGTGGTGGCGGGTAATTTTTGAAAGTGCCTCAAAGCCATTCTCAGCGCTGATGACTGTATAGCCTTCATTGGCGAGCATGGTTTCCGCTGAACGGCGGATCGTGGCGCTGTCGTCAACAACCAGGACAACAAGGTCTTTCGACTTGGCTGAACCTTTTTTGTTATCTTCAACAGTATCTAAATTTTTCTGGCTCATAATATCTTCCCTGATTGCGCGACTGTAACAATGCATCCTTTCATTGCCTGGCGCCCCTTTTAATGAAGCCACGACACCCATCCCCAAATCGGTGCCGTCCCCGTAGTCTACCCTTAGAAAAGGATGGTTTCCAGCTTATTGTATTTTTTCAGGAATGTTCTTCATATCATTGAGCACTAAGGGTTTTAATATTTTGTATGTTTTATACGGCTGGAATCATACCGTTAATCGCATGATAATAGGGCCTGGAATGCAAAAGGATAAGACGATGGCAGAAGCCTCTAAACAAACTTCACAGGTGCTGAAAACCGGCGTCGTGATGGACCCGATCAGTGGCATAAAACCTTACAAAGACTCAAGTTTTGCGATGTTGCTGGAGGCGCAACGGCGTGGCCATTTGCTTTACTACATGGAACCGAATGACCTGTATGCGGTAGATGGCCGGGTGTTTGCCCACATGCAAAAACTTGAGGTACGCGACAATACCACCGACTGGTTCACGCTTACGCCTTTGGGCAGCCTGTCACTGGATGAACTGGATATCGTGTTGATGCGCCGTGATCCGCCATTTGACATGAATTATATCTATGCGACCTATATGCTGGAGTTGGCGGAAAAGACCGGTACGCTGATTATCAACCGCCCGCAAAGCCTGCGTGATGCCAACGAGAAGTTTTTTATCAATAACTTCCCACAATGCTGTGTACCCATGCTAATCAGCAGTCGTTCAGACCTGATCAGGGAGTTTGTCGTGCAACACGGACATTGTGTGGTTAAGCCCCTGGATGGAATGGGCGGGGAGTCAGTTTTTCAGGTCAGTGATTCAGATCTGAATTTAAATGTTATTCTTGAGACGATTACCCGCCATGATGCCCGACCGGTGATGGCGCAGAAGTATATTGATGAAATATCATCAGGTGACAAGCGTATCCTGGTCGTTAACGGGAAACCGGTGCCTTATGCACTGGCGCGATTCGCGGGTGAGGGTGATTTTCGTGGCAACCTGGCCAAAGGTGGCAGTAGCAAGGGAGTGCCGCTTAGTGAACGGGATTTATGGATTTGTGCTCAAGTCGGGCCAGAACTGAAACGACGCGGTATATTGTTTGCAGGTCTGGATGTGATTGGTGACTGGCTTTCTGAAGTCAATGTCACCAGTCCGACCTGTATACGAGAGCTCGATGAAGAATTTGGATTGAATATCGCCGCGCAACTTTTTGATGCGGCAGAGGAAATATTGCAGGATGCACGTTAGCCTCAACAACAATCATGACCCAATAACCGTTAGTTTTCTGATGGCGCTTGCGCTGCACGCGGTGGTATTGCTGGGGGTGGGCTTTGCACTTGATTTCAAACCATTAACACATCCGTTGGAAACACTGGACGTGGTGCTGGTGAACTGGCGCTCCGAAACAGCACCTGAGGAAGCAGATTTCCTGGCACAGGCATCGCAGCAGGGTGGTGGCGAGTCGGATGAAGCCAGCCGGCCATCACAGGAAAATACGGGTGCGTCACCAGGCCCTGCAGAAGGCGAGGACCCACTGGATCAGCAGGCGCAGACTTCGAGTGTTGCAGACGCTGCCCGTGAGCAGCTACTGGTCGAAAACCAGGATGCCGAAATGACGCAGCAGATCACTGCGATTGAGCAGCCTGAACCGCTAATGCCGAGTGCCGCAACGCTGATGCAGGAAAGCATGAGCATGGCAAAACTGCAGCCTGGTATTCAACGTAACAGGGAATCCCAGTCTAAATTACCAAGGCGCAAGTGGATTTCCGCCAACACCAAAGAGTATGAGTACGCGGCTTATAACCAGGCCTGGGTGGCCAAGGTAGAACGCGTCGGTAACATCAATTACCCGGAAGAAGTGCGGCGCAAGAAGCTGGTGGGTGACCTGGTGATAACGGTGGGTATCAATCAGGACGGCAGCGTAGAGAGTATTGAAGTGAGACGCAGTTCAGGCAAGTCAGAACTGGACCAGGCCGCGATCCGTATCGTACGTCTGGCGGCACCATATTCGCCATTGCCGGATCAGATAAAAGCCAAGGTTGACGTTTTACACATCACCCGAACCTGGCGATTTTCGCGCGATTTCATAGGTATGAACTGATTTTGAGAGTGCGGTGCTTGATTTGCATGAAATACAGACTAATATTTGATATATGAGTAATAAATCTCAAGATGTCGTCAGCGGCTACTTACAGCAACACATGTTGATTGCCATGCCTGCTATGGCGGACCCGAACTTCTCGCACAGCGTTACCCTGATGTGCCAGCACAACGAAGAGGGTGCCATTGGCATTACGGTCAACCGCCTGTCCGGATTTACCCTGGGTGAGATTTTGCACCAGCTGGATATTCCATGTGAGCATGAAGAAATAGCTTCTATGCTGGTGCTGGAAGGCGGTCCGGTCAGCCCTGATCACGGCTTTGTGCTGCATCCTCCGGAAGACGGTTTCGAGTCAAGCATCCGTATCAACGACGATATCATGGTGACCACCTCGCGCGATATTCTTGCGGCTATTGCAACCGGAAATGGCCCGAAGCAGTTTCTCGTTGCGCTCGGTTACGCAGGCTGGGGGAATGGCCAGCTTGAATCAGAAATGCGCCAGAATGCATGGCTGTCGGTACCCGCTGACAAGGCCATCCTGTTCGATTCTCCACTGCAAAGTCGCTGGGAAAAAGCAGTCGGCAAACTCGGTATCAACATCGACCATCTCCATGGTGTAGGCGGACATGCCTGAAATCTCTGAGGAGCTAACACCTTCAGGGACATTATTAGCATTTGATTTTGGCCATCGGCGCATCGGAGTTGCTGTCGGCCAGACCTTCACGGGTACAGCCAACGCACTGGCTGTGGTGCCGGTTGCCAGCCAGGTTGACTGGCCGGCCATTGATTTGATCGTAAAAGAGTGGAAGCCAGCCGCACTGATTGTCGGTTTGCCTTTGGGTGCTGATGGCGAAGAAACCGATATGTCGCGGGATGCACGCGGGTTTGGCAAGCGCCTTAAAAAACGCTTTAAGCTGGCTGTATTCTTCGAGGATGAACGTCTGACTTCGTTCGGTGCCGAGGAGCGTTTTGTGGCAGCCAGGGCACGCGGCAGCATGCGGCGTAAAGATGCGGCGCTGAAAGATGCAATGGCGGCCCAAATTATTCTTGAAAACTGGTTACAATCTACACATTGATTAACCCGCTGCAACCGGCACTCTTAACCGGGACAGCACTCTACAGGGACAATCCCTTGGAACATACACCCGTTAAAAATAAAACTTGGCAGCACTTGCTTGATATTGATCACCTGAGCCGGCAACAGTTAAATTCCCTGTTGGAGTTAGCTAAGCAGGTAGCTGACGACCCCGGTGCATTTGCCAATCAGCTCAATGGCAAGGTGTTGATCAACCTGTTCCTGGAGCCCAGTACCCGAACCCGGATATCATTCGAGATTGCAGCCAAGCGTCTTGGCATGCATGTCATTAATTTTCAGCCCCAGTCCAGTTCAGCAGTCAAGGGCGAGGCACTTGTCGATACATTCCACACGCTCCAGGCGATGCAGCCGGACGTGATTGCCATTCGCCACGCTGAGGATGGAGTACTGGCATCACTGGCGGCCGTTGCTGAAGCTGGTGTACATGTCATCAATGCAGGTGAGGGGCGATCTCAACACCCTACGCAGGCATTGCTGGATGCGGTGACGCTGATGCGAGCCCGGCCCGACCTTGCTCAGGAAGATTTTTCAGGTTTGACCGTGACCATTGCCGGTGACATCAGGCATTCCCGGGTGGCACGTTCCAGTGTTGCGATGTTCAAACAACTGGGTGTGGCCGGAATACGACTGGCCGGCCCGGCGGAGCTACTGCCCACTGATGAAATTGATGGTGTTGATTATTTCACCAGTCTTGATGAAGCCGTTACTGGTGCAGATGTCGTGATGATGTTGCGTATCCAGCGGGAGCGCTTTGAGAGCATGGCGGTGCCGGATGAAAAAACTTACTTCGAAACATGGGGCCTGACCCCAGGACGCCTTGAGCTCGCTTCACCCGCTTGCGTGGTGCTACATCCAGGACCGGTAAACCGCGGGATAGAGATAGCCTCTGAAGTTGCTGACGGACCACAGTCACTGATCAGACAACAAGTAAGCAATGGCGTTTATACCCGGATGGCTGTATTGCTCGCTCTGGCGGGATAGGCCGGTATTATCTTCCGGGCAAAAAAAAACCGCCCCGCGCCGAAAGAGGGTTAACAGCGGGGGCGGCAGAAGCAAAGTCGGGAACGTCGGTCAGACGATGATCAGGGAGAAAATGTCCCGCCCTTGCTTATTCGGAATTGATTTGGGTACTGCTAAAAAGTTCTCTCCCTAAATTTATCTACACAACTTATGACGCGTCTAACTGCAAAGTCGTTACAAATGGGCTGTGTATTTCACTAAATAAGACCTTGGTTGCCATTGTGGACAGCGGATGGAGACGATGGTTGTGCCTATCGTCATGGTCTGCGGTGAGTGGATGGTTTTTGGCGATGAAGTGTTTTCTGCCGAATCAATGTCATCCCGGCGTAGGCCGGGACCTCATTACGCTGTCGTAATGCTGAAAAGGGGGCTCTTTTTTAAATCATGGAAAACGGATGGAGGTCCCGGCCTGCGCCGGGATGACGTTGTCCTACCTGAACAGCTTGAGCTTATTCTTATAAGTCCGCGAGAGCTTCACCCGATGACCGGACTCAAGCGTGAGGAAATATTCGCCATTAATATGCGACTCCATTTCCCGTACCTCTTTGATATTGACGATGGTTGAACGGTGAATACGTTGCAGGATGCTTCCATCCAGTTCCGCCTCAAGTTCCTTCATGGTTTTACGCATGATATGCGTTACACCCTGGGACTGGACACACATGTAATCACCGGCAGCGTCTATCCATTCGATATCCTGTTGGTCGACCCAGGTGGTGCGTCCGCCGTCCCGGATTGCCAGGCGGGATGGTTCCTTGTTCACAAGATCTTCGGCGTTGTTGTCTTTGATTTCATCAAAGCTATTGATGTCTTTGCCACTGATATCACTGACAAGCTTCAACAGCAGGTTTTTGTGTTCCACCGCTCGTTTTTCATGCAGGCTGGTTCGAACCTTGTCGAGCACATGGTGTAATCGTTTTTCATCGATAGGCTTGAGTATGTAGTCGAGCGCATTGACCTCGAAAGCCTTCAGCGCATATTCGTCGTATGCGGTGAGAAAAAGGATGATGGGCATGCTATCAATATCGAGTTGTTGTACCACATCAAAACCACTCAGGCCCGGCATTTGTATATCCAGGAACACCAGGTCGGGTTTCAGTTCACGGATGAGATTAACCGCTTCACGGCCATTGCGGGCTTCACCTATAACTTCAATATCCTCAATATCCTTAAGACGGTGGAGCAGGCCGCGGCGTGCAAGGGATTCATCATCTACTATCAGGGTTTTGAGGGTTGTGTCGGTCAAGTTGCACTATTTCCGTCGTACGGTCTTTGGTAGGAATTGCTTCCCGGATAGACAGCTTATCACTCCTGACGACGGCTGTAATGAGCATCGTAAAAAATATATTTTTCAAGTGCCAATTTGTGAAATTTGCAGTCGCCTGAAAGCAATCGCCTCTGCAATGTGATCACAGGCGATACCTTCAGAGTGGTCAAGATCTGCGATCGTGCGTGATACTTTTAGTATTCGATGGCAGGCTCGAGGAGATAGAAATAATTGCTCGGTAGCCATTTCAAGCAGCCCCAGCTGTTCACCCTCGATATGGCAATATTTGGACAGGTCGGCATTGTCCAGCATGGCATTTGGCTTGCCCGCCCTTTCAAGTTGCAACGTGCGTGATTCAATGACCCGTGCGCGCACTGCCGCCGAGTTTTCAATGTTATCAGTCGGTTCACTTAGTATTGATTTATCCGGGCGCGTTACTTCCACCTGGATATCAATCCGGTCGAGTAGTGGCCCTGATATCTTGCCGCGATAGCGTTGAATTTGTTCAGCACTGCAATTGCAGCGACCGCTATTGTCGTCTGCCATGCCGCAAGGGCACGGGTTCATGGCGGTGACCAACTGGAACCGGGCCGGAAAGGCTGCTTGTCTCGCAGCTCTTGATATGACGATGCGCCCGGACTCCAATGGCTCGCGCAGGACTTCGAGTGCGTGCCGGCTGAATTCAGGTAATTCATCGAGGAATAATATACCGTTGTGCGCCAGTGAAATCTCTCCGGGTTTTGGCCGTGATCCGCCGCCGGCGAGGGCCACATTGCTGCAGGAGTGGTGTGGCGTCCTGAAGGGGCGAACCCCCCATGATCGGTGATCAAGGCCAGCCTGGCTGACGGATGCCACGGAGGCCACTTCCAGTGATTCGCGTTCAGACATCGGTGGCAGAATCCCCGGTAATCTTGACGCCAGTAAAGTCTTGCCTGTTCCCGGTGGACCAAGCATCAGTAAATTATGTGAACCGGCTGCAGCAACTTCCAACGCACGCTTTGCACCGGGCAACCCAATCACATCACAGAGGTCAGGATGCACAGGGGGCTTGCAGGACAGATCGGGCTCGCACTTTTTAAGTTCCTTGCGTCCGTGCAGCCATTCGGCAATATCCAGCAGGGAGCTTCCATGGAGTTGCTTACCGCCTTTAACCAGGGCCGCTTCGGCTGCATTGGCCGTCGGGACCACCAGTATTCTGTTGCTGTCGCGGGCGCGTATAGCGGCGGGCAATACACCGCGTACAGGACGTAAATCGCCGTTCAACGATAGTTCGCCGAGAAATTCGCAGTCATCGAAGGCAGTGGACGGGATCTGCTTATCCGCTGCCAGTATGCCGAGTGCAATTGGTAAATCGAAGCCGCCTCCCTCCTTTGGCAACTCAGCCGGTGCCAGTGAAATGGTAATGCGACTTTGAGGCCATTTGAATTTTGAGTTGAGACAAGCTGCCCGTACGCGGTCTTTGGCTTCCCTTACAGCGGTCTCGGGTAAGCCGACCAAATGCATGACCGGTAGCCCACCGGACAGGTGAACCTCGACCGTAATCAGGGGTGACTCAACCCCGACGCAACCCCGACTGTGTACCAGCGACAATCCCACAAATGCTCCCCGCCGGAATTCACCCGGGCATCACCGTTGTTTGCTTGCGGTTTTTGGGCGAATTTTTCGGCATTAATTGCTGTTGAAACAAGTTTGCGTTGATTGATTATGAAAGGCATCGGCAAAATTCGGCAATGTTTGTAGGCAATTGACCTCTAAATCCATTCGCTTTATCGGTTTCATGCTTGATAAAAGCATCAAAATGGTGGATTTATGGTCACAGATTGCAATGTAACCCGGCTTGCCCTTGCGGCGCAGAATCGGGGGCTATAAAGTCATAGTTCCCCAGGGCCTGATCAGAGTTAACAGGGCCTGATAACAAGTTGTCCGGGATACATCAAGATGAAAATGATAGTAGCGATTATTAAGCCGTTTAAGCTCGATGATGTGCGCGATGCGCTAAGCGAGGTAGGTGTGCAGGGTATGACCGTCACCGAGGTGCGTGGGTTTGGCCGGCAGAAAGGCCACACAGAATTGTACCGGGGTGCGGAGTACGTGGTTGATTTTCTGCCCAAGCTGCGACTGGAAGTTGCCGTCCCCGACGATCGGGTGGAGGCTGTGGCAGAAGCCATTGCCGAGGCGGCGGCATCGGGACGCATTGGTGATGGCAAGATATTTATTCAACCGCTGGAACAAGCCATCAGGATCAGAACCGGGGAAGAAGGCGATGACGCGTTATGAGTGACAGCATCAGGGCTGGAGTCATTGGTCTGGGAGCCATGGGCATATCAATGGCAAAGAACCTGGCAGATGCAGGCTTATTGAGTACGGTATGGAACCGGACGATTAGTAAAGCCAATGCCTTTGCCGAGGAGACCGGTATGGCGGTGGCCGCTGATCCGGCCCAATTGGCGAGTGACTGTAATGTTATTCTGACTTGTGTGTCGGCTGATGAGGATTTATTGAATGTGATTGCACAGATATTGCCATCTGTTAAGCCTGGAACAATGATTGTTGATACCTCGACCGTCAGTCCGGCAACCGCACGGCAGGTTGCAGCAAGCCTGTCAGACGTGGATGCCGGCTTTGTTGATGCACCGGTTTCCGGTGGTGTGGAGGGTGCGCGTAAAGGCACACTGTCGGTGATGGCAGGTGGCGATTCCGCCAATATTTCGCGGATTATGCCAGTGCTGGAGGCTATTTCAGCCTCTGTCACACACATGGGTCCGGTGGGTTCCGGGCAGGCGACCAAGGCGGTCAACCAGGTCATGATTGCCGGTGTTGCAGAGGCTGTTTGTGAAGGAATTGCACTTGCAGAGAAACTAAATCTGCCTTCGGAGCGTCTACTATCAGTAGTAGGTGCAGGTGCAGCGGGTAGTTGGTTTCTCGACCACCGTGGCAAGAGCATGTTGAAAAATGAGTTTGATGTCGGTTTTAAGCTGTCTCTTCTGCTCAAGGATTTGCTGATTTGCAAGACGTTGGCACAGGATTTGGATATATCTTTACCGACAGTGGAAGCTGCCATCACAGATTATCGTGAACTGGTGGAACTGGGTGATGGAGATCATGATATTTCAGGGCTGATCCGCCTCAAACGCGGAGCAGGTAATACAAATTGATGGGTGGTAGTGAAAGAATATGAGAGAGGGACAATCTTTCTTTTCAGCAGTTCTGGCAGAGCTGAACCGGCGTAAAGTTCTGCGCACAGTCGGTGCGTATGCCGTGTCCGTGTTTGTCGTGCTGCAACTGATGGATGCAGCCGTTGAGCCGTTGCGCCTGCCCGACTGGTTGCCAACCCTGGTTGTCATTGTATTGATATTGGGGTTCCCACTGGTTTTCATCCTGGCCTGGCAATTTGAAGTT
>Ga0164313_10002848_pt1 | contig 15392 bp, 10 predicted proteins | sample GuaBasSedimGuay4_FD_113735 | JGI IMG/M metagenome (GOLD analysis project Ga0164313, IMG submission 113735) | Subseafloor sediment microbial communities from Guaymas Basin, Gulf of California, Mexico - Guay4, Core 4569-4, 0-3 cm | ecosystem: Environmental > Aquatic > Marine > Hydrothermal vents... | reverse complement strand
GGATTTTTCATTACCAAAGTATCAAAAAAATACAACCAGGTTTTAAAGGATTTCTTCTCTGCAGTTTTTGAAGTAATGATGAAGATGACGCTTTTTGTTATCAGGTTTACCCCTTTGGGCATATTCGGTATTGTTGCCAAAACTGTTGCTGATCAGGAAGACCTTGGTGGCCTTGCTACAAGTATGGGAATGTATATGTTAACGGTAATACTTGCGCTGGCAATACATGCAATAATTACTTTACCTGTCATTTTAAAAATAATTGGAAAAGCCAATCCGATAAAACATTTCAGGAACATGACTACCCCGTTATTAACGGCATTTTCCACCTCATCATCAGGAGCCACTTTGCCCTTAACCATGCAAGCGGTTGAAGAAAAATCCGGTGTATCGAATAAAATAAGCAGTTTCACTTTACCATTAGGAGCAACAGTTAATATGGATGGTACAGCACTTTATGAGTGTATTGCAGCCATTTTTATTGCCCAGGCATACGGAATTGACCTTAGCTTTGTTCAGCAATTAATAATAGTTGTTACAGCTTTATTAGCTTCAATTGGTGCTGCAGCTATCCCAATGGCAGGATTAGTTATGATTACTGTAATATTAACAGCAGTAGGATTACCACTTGAAGGAGTTGGGCTTATTCTGGCAGTTGATCGGATTCTGGATATGTTCCGAACTGCTACAAATGTTTGGAGCGACAGTTGTGGAGCTGTTGTTATTGCTAAATCAGAAGGTGAAAAAACAAATGTGTAATTTGTATAAAAATCATGAGTAAAAACCCCAAACGAATCGGAATTTTAACAGCCGGTGGCGACTGTCCCGGATTAAACGCTGCCATCAGAGGCGTTGGCAAAACTGCCATTGTTAAATATAATATGGAAGTTATTGGTATCTCTTCAGGATTTTTAGGCTTAATCAACAAAGATTATTTTCCCCTTAAGGAAAAAATGTTATCAGGCATACTTACTCATGGCGGAACTATTTTAGGCACTTCGAGAGAAAAACCATTCAAAAAAACAGGGTATTTATCCATCGACAAACCAAAACTGATAAAAGAGCATTATGATCAGCTGGGATTGGACTGCCTGGTTTGTATTGGCGGAAATGGCACACAAAGAACTGCGACAGGGCTTGTTGAACATGGATTAAACATTATTGGTTTACCAAAAACCATTGATAATGATGTTTGGGGAACTGATGAAACTTTTGGTTTTGATTCGGCACTCTGGATCGCTACCGATGCCATCGATCGATTACATTCTACTGCAAATTCACATAAACGCATCATGGTTATCGAGGTTATGGGACATCATGCTGGATGGCTAACCCTATATTCAGGGATGGCAGGAGGCGGTGATGTTATCCTGATTCCAGAACTTGAATATAGCATGAGCAAGGTGAATAAATACTTGCTCGAAAGAGCAAAAAAGAAAAAGCCTTACTCAATTGTCGTTATTGCAGAGGGAATTAAAAAACATAAAAAGGAATCTGCAGCTTCTTATATTGCTGAACAAATTGAAAAAGGAACCGGTATTGAGACCCGTAAAACCATTCTTGGATATATTCAACGGGGAGGCAGCCCATCACCCCACGACAGGTTGCTAGCTACCAGTTTTGGTGCCCATGCAGTTGAACTTATTGCTAAGGAGGATTATGGAAAAATGGTAATTAAAAAAGGAGCACACATATCCGATATACCCTTGTCAGAGGTAGGTGATAATCTGCGTCTGGTACCAAAAGACCACCCATTAATTCAACGGGCACTCGGATTAGATATTTGCCTGGGAATTAAATAGTACCAACTTTAATTGGTATTAATTCGTTTTAAAATCCATCCAGCTGCATCGTGACAGTGGGGATTAACAATAACCACCCTAAAATAATTAGAATAAGCATGAATGGGGCAATCCACTTCACCCATTTGTCATAAGGAATTTTCGCCACCCCCAATACTCCAATCAACACACCTGAAGTGGGTGTAATCATGTTGGTAAAACCATCACCAAACTGGAAAGCCATTACTGTTGCCTGGCGCGAAAGATTTACCAAATCTGAAAATGGTGCCATTACCGGCATGGTAAGGGCAGCCTTGGCAGAACCTGAAGGAATAATAACATTAATAATATTTTGAATGATGTACATCACACTCACCGTTCCCAATTTACCCATTCCCGACATGGAAGAAGAAACACCGTGAAGGATGGTGTCGATGATTTTCCCGTCTTCGAGTACCACCAGAATACCACCTGCAAGCCCTACAATCAGGGCTGCTGACATAATATCGCGAGCACCTTCTAAAAATTCTTTGGTAATCCGGTTGCCGTCGTAGCCCACTGCAATTCCCGAAAAAATACCCATCGCAAAAAACAGGCTTGCTATTTTCATGATATACCATGAATAGCCCATCACCCCGATAATGAGAAATAGTATTGTAAACATCAACAGTGACAATACAAAGAAATGCACGGATTTTCGCAGGCTTAAAAACCCAAAAAGGACAAACAAAGCCGTGGCTATAGGAACCATAGGCAATACACTGGCTGAATTCCCGATTTTCATTTCTGTCATGGGATACCACCACGAAAAAATGCCAAGTCCGATGGCAATAAAAACATAAACAAACCAGGCAACGCGTGGGGTGCTATATTGAATACTTTCTTCATCCACCGAAGCCTTTTTCCTCCAGTAGTCATCTTCTTCATAAACCAGCGAAGAAGTGGGATCTTTCTTCACTTTGTGTGCATAACGAAGCACCCAGGCAATCCCGACCAGATTAATGACAAACCAACAAAACAAGCGGTAGCCGAAACCCGAGAACAAAGGCAAATCGGCAATGCCCTGCGCAATACCAATTGTAAACGGGTTGAGTACCGCGCCAGCAAATCCCAGGCCTGCTGCAACAAAAACCATGCTTACACCGACAATTGAATCATAACCCATGGAAATGGCCAGCGGAACAAGGATAATGATAAAGGCAATAGTTTCCTCACTCATGCCAAACACCGCACCAAACACACTAAACAAAAGCATCACCATCACAATGATGATATTATTTACGCCTACTTTCTTCAAAAAGATATTGTGCTCCAATCTTTCGGTAGTTCGTAAAAAAGAAAAGATACCAATATCGATAGCCTTGCTACTATTTACTATCCAGAATGCCCCACCAATCATCAGGATAAAAACAATGATGCCGGCTTGATTGACAAAGCCTTTATAAAGAGCTGCAAACACCTGCCATGTTTGTGGTTCGCTTTCGACAAAATGAAACGAACCTTTTTCAATTACTGTTCTTTCTACCCCGTTAACCTCAACTTTTTGTCGTGCATATTCCCCACCGGGGACGAACCATGTCATCATTGCTGCTAGTATGATTATTGAAAATATAATCACATATGTGTGTGGAATTTTTTTTATCATATACTGGTTGTTTGAAGTTCCCAAAGATAATCTGAAAATTAAACACTTCCATTATACTTTCACAAAAGCTTTGAAACCTATTCTTTGTATTTTTAACCTATGAATAATCTTCAATCCAAAGCGCCGATTCTATATCAAATTGCAGAATTCATTCAGTCTGACAAGCATTTGATTAACAAAGAAACCCTACATCAATCCAAAAGAGTTTCTGCCGACACAATAGGCGTGGCTTTTAGTGGCACTAAAACAGAAGCTTTCAAGCTTGCAATTGAAAATATAGACAAGTTATTTGGTAAAGGAATTAATACGATTTGGGGGACAAACGTAAAATCAACATTATTGGGAGCCGTATTTTATAATTCCCTCGCTATCAGCTCAACCGATTTTGACGAAGGACACCGTAAAGCCGTAGGGCATCCGGCGAGTATGGTTGTACCCGTTGCTTTTACATTGGGAAAATCATTGAATTGTTCCTATGATAAAATTCTGAAAGCAATTGTAATTGCTTATGAAATTGCTACTCGTTTCAGTCATGCAAGGATTAGCAGTAAAATTGACACTTATTCAAGCGGAAGATGGGGTGCAACAGGAGCTGCAACAGTTGCTGCTTATCTGCTTGATCTGGATACTAAAAAAACAATGCACGCATTAAGCAATGCATGGATCTTATCCCCTACCATGTTAGGTGGCTCAACCGATGTAAGTACGGGCTCTATGTCGAAAGAAGGAGTTGCATGGGCCACTCAGTCCGGATTTCAAAGTGCTTTACTTGCAGAGAAAGGCTTCGTAGGCCCATATTCATTCATAGATGATCATGAAGATTTTGAAAAAGACAAATTGACTGAAAATCTTGGCCATAGCTGGCTGATCAACTCAAACTATTTTAAACCATATGCCTGCTGTCGTTGGCTTCATGCAGCTGTTAATGCCTGTGAGATAATTAAATCGGAGAATGATCTTAAACTAAATGATATTGAACACATCGAAATAGAAACATTTGGAAGAGCGAAAAATTTGGTTGGATCTTTTTTTCCTGAGAATCCTGTTCAGGCTCAATTTCATTTACCATTTGTTATTGCATGCATGCTGAAGTTTGGGCATGTTTTACCAGAACATTTCTGTGAAGAAAATCTCAATAATAAAAATATTAAAGAGCTAATTAATAAAACCGTATTAGTTGAAAAAGAAAAATATAACGAAGCCTTTCCAGAAAAACTTCCTTCATCTGTTACAATTAAAACCTCAGGAAGCACATGTAAGGAAGAAGTTTTAACTGCCCCATGGGATGCTGATTGTCAGCCTTCTGATAAGGAGTTAAGTGCAAAGTTTTTACTGCAATCCGGAGAAAAAAATCAACATATTTGGAATATTTTATTTTCAAATAAAGCCGAAAGCTTAAAAAATATAAAGCACTTTTAAAGATGATCATTATTGCAGGTGCAGGACATACGAAAAGCGAAAAACATTTACTAAAAACCGACAAACATTGTTTTCATTGTAACAATACGAGCAAATGGATTTTGCAAAGGACTAAACATTTTATTACTCTATTTTTTCTTCCTGTTGCTCCCTACAAAACAAAATACCTGCTTTATTGCCCAATCTGTGGTAATTCCATTGAACCGGATAAAGATGATTATGAACAAAAGGCCAGGTATGAATCCGTTTCTTTTAATGAATAATCAGTGTTCGTTTCTTAAATCCTAAACGTATTTTCCAAATAATAAGTGTATAAAACAATGCCTGAATCAGAACGGACACAAGCCAAAAAACACCTTGAACTATTTCACCGTTCATAAAGTATGATTGCGGATAATGTGTCCAGAAATACTTTTCAATCAATACGTAAATGAAACCAAACGGAAAGTTCAATATTGAATAAATATAGAAAGCGGGTTCCCACTGAAACCGTAATGCCCCAAAAGCACAGGACCACATAAAAACAATGCTTGCTATTAACAAAAATAATCTAATGAATTTTTTATGCACAATACTATCAGATTATTATCAAGTAATCACTCCGAAAATTGTAGTCTGCAAAGATATAACGACCGTATTCATCTGTTATTGTACAGATTAACAATCTGCTAGTTAAAACTTTTCGTCATATTTTGTCCATAAAAAATCTCCCAGTTTAATGGCTCTTTCCATCACCATTATTCCTTTCTTACCGGAATATTCTGTAAGGAAAACCTTTGCTTCTTCCGGATTTTTCTTGTACAATTCAAGTGCTTTTTGATCTATTGACGGCAGTTCTTCAATAAACGATTTCTGCATCGGGACCCAAACGGCATCAACGTCTTTATGCATATCTCCCCAACGCTGTGCTGACAAAGTTCCCAAACGGTTAAAAATCCACCAGGCAGATTCCATTGTGTAGCCATTCACTCTACCGGGAGTTTTATAATATTGAGGTAAATCCGTAACACCACTATAAATTGGCACATAAATAGAGGATGCCACATTATCTATAGCCAGCCATTCAACACCTCCAATTTCATCGGGTAGCCAATCCCTTAACTGAATGATTGTGGCGTACATGGTGTACCAGCGCGCAATAGTACGTTCACCTAACCAGCCCCAACCGCCATTAATTTTAAATAATTTGTTGGCATCATACGGCATATGCGGATTAGCAAGCGGAGACATGATTGTTTTTCCTTCTTCATCCGTTACAGTTAAGGTTTTACGCATATCAAACGGGGTATTCTGGTAGTAGTCCTTAAACACCTCTATTATTTTTTCCATTGTAACTAAAGTGTCCGGTTTAACTGAGAAGGGATAATTCTCAGCATTCGGATCTAATTTTAAAGATGGTGCCAGTAAGTCAAAAACACGCCATTCTCTTCTGCGGGAAGCGAAAGAAGTTCTGCTTTCAGGGGCATAAACATAACAAAACCGAAATGATTCTTTTTCCGGATCCCACCATCCTTTTTCTTTTGCAACTTCATAAATATTTTCAGATGCCATGAAATAGTCCGGATTATTAAGATCTATCTCCTTTATCGTACTTGCATTGGCATTTACGCCTATATGACCATCCGGTACTCTTTGTGCAGCCCATATTGCGCCAACTTCTCCTTTGCCTGAACCCAGCACTTCAAAATGCCATACTTCATTTTTATCAGCAATTGTCAGGCATTCGCCATAATCATTCCAACCATATTTATCAAGCAGCTCTCCAGCCATTTTTATAGCTCCCCGGGCTGTTGATTCTCTTTCCAGCATCAACTTACATAACCTCTGACAATCTATTAATCCTGCATCACTTTGTAGTTCTTCCCTCCCGCCAAAAGTAGACTCACCAATACCTAACTGCTTTTGATTGAGACTTGGGTAAGCAGTATTGATATACCCGTTTGTATATTTAACCTGTGGAATCTCCCCAATTTTTTCATGACCATAGGCAGGCATAGCTAATGAATCATTTTTAACCCGCTTATACATAGGAACAACATCACCCTTTTTATGTTTTGAGGGTGAAACAATATCAATCCACGATCTTGTTCGGTGACTATCATCAGTATGAGAAGTAATTACCGATCCGTCTGCCGTTGCAAGTTTTCCAACAGTTATGGAAGTACAACCATCCGGGACACCTCCCTGCCAATCACTTTTATCAGCCGTTTGGGATGATACTATTAAAGGGAGAATAATTGATAAAACCAGTAATCTTAATTTAATTTTCATGTGTTTAATTTTATTTATACCATTCAAAAAGTTTATAATGATCCCCATCCATTCCGATGGCTTTATATGTTGCAATTGCTGATTTGTTTTCTGAATCGACATATAATTTAAGGCCTGCTACATCTTCATCATTTTTTACCATCATTTTAACATGTTCATACATTTGCCTGAAAACCCCACGGCCTCTTTGTTCAGGTAGAACGTACACTGATTGAATCCAGAGGAACCATTTGTTTCTCCAATCGCTCCACTCGCCTGTCAATAACAAAGATGCAATAATTTTACCGTTCTCAATAGCTACTAAATATTTACCTTTCAACGGATCACGAAAAACACCAAGCACTCCGGACAGAACCCTTTTTTTATCTAGTTTCAACTCTTCCGTTTCTATTGCCATTCTTATTTGAAAACCTGAAATAACATCCTTATCTTCCTCTGTTGCTAATCTGATTTGAACCATCTTTTTTAATACTTTTGTGCGATAACAGAACAAAAATAATCATTCTGATATTCTGATGAGCGACCGGGTAACACACGAATGTGGAATTGCTTTAATAAGGTTATTAAAACCACTTGAATTTTATCTTGCCAAGTACGGAACATCTGTTTACGGATTACAAAAACTCCATTTATTATTACAAAAACAACATAACCGTGGTCAGGATGGTGCAGGTATTGCCGAAGTGAAATTTGATTTACCACCAGGAAAAAAATATATAAGCAGAATACGTTCAAATGAAGACTCTCCGATTAAAGCCTTATTTAACGAGGCGTATAATAATTTACTAGAGGCAACAAAAGATAATTCTAAACGTCTTTATGATCCGAATTGGCTTAAACTTAATGCGGAATTCACGGGAGAGTTATTCCTTGGCCATTTAAGATATGGTACTTTCGGTGGAAATAACCTATCCAGCCTTCATCCGATGGTACGTTCAAATAACTGGAAAACCAGGAGCCTTGTTTTGGCCGGAAATTTTAATATGACCAATAACAATGAATTATTTCAAACATTGGTTGATATTGGACAGTATCCGGTTGAAACTTCTGATACAGTAACCGTTCTTGAAAAAATAGGGCATTATCTTGACGAAGAAAATGAAAGACTTTATCGATTATTTAAAGAAGAGGGTTACTCTAAAATTGAAACAACCGGAAAAATCATTCAGGAGTTAGATGTTTTAAAAATTCTTCAGGAGGCCTCAAAAAGATGGGATGGAGGCTATGTTATTGGTGGATTGTTTGGACATGGTGATTCATTTATCATGCGTGATCCAAACGGCATTCGTCCTGCTTTTTACTATATGGATGATGAAATTGTTGTTGCTGCTTCTGAACGTCCGGTAATTCAAACAGCTTTTAACATTCCTGTTGATGACGTAAAAGAGCTGGAACCGGGACATGCTTTGATTGTAAAAAAAGATGGCAGCATAACTAATTCAAGATTTGCTAAAAAGCAAGCTGTAAAACCCTGTTCCTTCGAACGTATTTATTTTTCCCGGGGAACTGACAAAGATATTTATAAGGAGCGTAAAAAATTGGGTGCTTATTTAACTCCGACTATTCTTGAGGAAATTAATTATGACTTTGACAATACGGTATTCTCCTTTATTCCAAATACAGCATCAGTTGCATTTCAGGGCTTGCTTGATGAAGTACATGATTTTAATGCTGACATGATTCAGGAGCAAATAATAAAGTCAAAATCAAACATCTCAAAAAAACATCTTCAAAAATTATTTTCAAATAAACCAAGAGTTGAGGCAATAGCGGTAAAAGATGTAAAACTCAGAACATTTATCACCGCTGACACACAGCGTGATGATCTTGTTGCGCATGTTTACGATGTTACTTATGGCATCATTAAAGAAAATGAGGATACAATTGTTGTAATAGATGATTCAATCGTTAGGGGAACAACCATAAAACAAAGTATTATTACAATGCTGGACAGGTTACATCCAAAAAAAATCATTATTGCTTCTTCTGCACCACAGATAAGATATCCTGATTGTTATGGTATTGATATGGCCCGGCTTAATGACTTTATCGCATTTAAAGCAGCCATTGAATTATTGAAGGATACACAGCAAGATCATATAATAAATGATGTGTACAAGAAATCAAAAGAGCAGGAAAATTTTCCAAAAGAAGAAATTATTAATCACGTAAAGGCAATATATAAACCATTTACAGCACAGCAAATCTCAGAAAAAATCAGTGAATTAGTAAAAGCAAGTACTGTTCAGGCTGAAGTTAAAATCATTTATCAAAGCATTGAAAACTTGCACAAAGCAATACCAAAACATACAGGCGACTGGTATTTCACAGGTGATTATCCTACACCTGGAGGGAACAAGGTCGTAAATCAGTCGTTTATAAATTATATTGAAGGTAATAATGTAAGGGCTTATTGATGGTTACCAAATGTATCTGATATAGCCTTTATTCATTCATCCTGAAATGCTTTTTGAATTTTCGCGGCAATTTCCTCAAATTCTTCTTTATCAAGCGAAAGTTTAGGACTATCAAAGCTCATATCGCTCGATTTATTGATAGGAATCAGGTGAATATGTGCATGGGGCACATCCAAGCCGAAAACAATTATTCCAATTCGCTTACATGGAATTACACTTTCAATTGCTTTGCCAACAGTTTTTGCGAATGTGAAAAGTTCTTTATAAAGTTCATTTTCAATATCAAAAATATAATCAACTTCCTTTTTCGGAATAACTAATGTGTGACCAATGGCCAACGGATTGATATCAAGAAAAGCATAAAAGTCTTTACTCTCAGCAACTTTATATGAAGGAATTTCACCCTTAACAATACGCGAAAATATAGTTGACATAATTATATCGATTTTGTTCTTATCAAAAGTACAAAACCTAAATTAATACTGAGGAAGAATTAATGGAAGGGTTATTATCTTAATATCTCTATTACCTCGAAAGGAATTGTACCTGCAGGAACGGTAATATCCACTTTATCACCCACTTCTTTCCCCAGCAGGCCTCTTGCAATTGGAGATTCGACAGATATCTTACCAATTTTCAAGTCTGACTCTTCTTCTGGAACCAAAGTGTACTTCATAGTTGCATTATTCTTCAGGTTTTTTATAGTAACCGTTGATAATAACAACACTTTGGAATTATCCATTTTTGATTCATCAATTACCCTGGCATTTCGAAGGCTTAGATCAAGCTTAGATATTTTAAGTTCCAAAAGACCCTGGGCTTCTTTAGCAGCATCGTACTCAGCATTTTCAGACAAATCACCTTTATCTCGCGCTTCTGCAATTTGCTGAGAGATCTTGGGCCTTTCAACGGATTTAAGTTGCTTAAGCTCTTCACGTAATTTCTTCAATCCTTCTTCAGTAAAATACCTCGCCTCAGACATGACATTAATTTGTTATACTCGTTAAATAAGAGAAAAAGACCCTTAAAGAAAGATTAAGGGTCCTTTTTATTAAGGCTGTAAAGTTATAAAGAAAAACTTTACAGTCAATTAATTATCAGAAATTAAATATTATTCCCAGTGTATGGTTATGATTAAATGTAACGGTTTCTCTAAATGCATAATCGATACCGATGTATGATCCTTTTTCTTTATTTAGTGGAACAGCCATACTAAGGCCAAGGCTCAATCCATTATTTATATTTGTGTTTTCAGGACTTGTGATTTCTTCAAACATACCATTTTCATATGTATAAGCCCCACGAATCATGAAATAGTCCTTTAAACTAAACTCTAATCCTAATGAAAATTGATCTCTGGTAAAAGAATTTGAAACAAAGTTTCCAGCAAGAGTAATGCGATAATCTTTAGGCATTAAAAAGTCATAGGCAGCACCAATTTGCAACTGTGTCGGTATTTCAAATGCTTGTGAACGCTGCTCTAAAGTGAAAGAATTATCTTGCCCCGGTATGAATGATTTAATAGATAAACCGTCTCCGGAAAATTTCATTTTTGGTCCAACATTCTTTAAAACAATTCCAAAAGCTATTTGTTCGTCTGCACCTGTTACATATTGGATACCAGCATCAAGTGCAATACCAAATGCACTTACATCGGCTATCGATTGGGAAATACCTTTTATCACTATTCCACCATAAATACTGTTGGAGAATGCTTTGCCATATGAAATAGCCACATTCATTAAATTAGGTTTATAAACACCCTGCCCACCTTCAGGACTACCTGGTGTGGTGATTTCAATTTCACCGAACGACATTGACATTACCTGAATCCCTATAGCTCCAGCATCACCAATTTTTGTTGTAAATCCAAAGGCAGCAATACTGGTTCCTGTTCCTCTTAAATAATCTGTATAAGAAAGAATGACCTGTGTTCCAGTAATTCTTGCTGTGCCTGCAGCATTTCCCCACATCGCTTCAAGGCCACTTACTTTAGCCATATTTACACTGCCCCAGCCACTGCTTCTGGCCCAGGGATTAATAAGCAATTCAGATGCTCCGGCCTGACCAGCTCTGTCTTTATTACCAGCATGTAGCGATAAAGGGACAACTAATGCTGTGATCAAAACAATTCTCAAATATTTATAAATATGTTTCATGATCAAATATCGTTTATTTCTTATCATCTTTTTATTATTGCGATTATTAGAATGTATTCAAGTCAGGTACTCTCATAATACAGAACCATTTAAGCACTCTTTCATCACCATCTGTTTTTATATGGATATAATACACTCCTCCGGCAATAGGAACAGTTGCAAAGTTCTTCAAATCCCACTCAAGTGTTGTTTCAGGCGTATCTTTCTTGAATTGCCTTACTTTGGTTCCACTTACATTGTAGATTGTAACAATACATTTTTCAGGTAAGTTGGTTATTTTAACTCTGTTATCCAATGGATTGTTTTCATATGCTGAATATGCATAATACGGGTTGGGTACAATATTAATTTCGTCAAGGTCGCTTTCAACTTTCTGAGGATCATTATACTGAGTAGCTAAGCCTTCCATTTTAAATTCGTACATTGGATAATAGTTATTTACATCCATCCCAGGATAAACCGTATCTAATGGAGTTTGTGCATATCCACGCTCAAACGGTTTGCATACCCTAATCCGGACCTTAGCTTCATTTGATAACCATTCCTGACCTATAACACCCATTGGTATCCCGGCATACATAACATTAGCAAAGAAATAATTAGTAAGGAAAGTTAAAGGCTGCTCATAAATAGTATCAAGCATTGTAACATTATATCTACCGGCATCATATGCAGGAGAATTAAATTTAACATCCAGCCCTCCTTCAGTAACATGTATATTATGATGATTCATTATGTAAACAAAATGCTTACCTCCCATAACCGGGGTAAATGAAATAGTATCCTTAATGATATTAGGGTCTTGATATTGATATGTCAGGTCTAAATTCTTTCCCGGAGGATTAAACAGCATATCCCTGCCATTTTCTGCAACCAGATAAGAATCTTCACCATACATAATATTTAGGCGTTCTCCCGTTTCAATATTAATTACATAACCAGGGAACCAGCCCATACCATGATCGCTGATATAGTTAGCTGCTTCCGGATTGTCGCTGGGCCCTTCACCAAGTGTAGCAGAATTACCATCTTTATCAACAGAAGGTGCTTTTCTCAATTCAAATCGCCTTGCGTTTCCTTCTGATAATGCTGATTCAAACCCCATTTCAAGTACAACCGCACGGGTCCACTTTGACTTATCAGGTGTAAAAACAATATCTACACTTGATATTCTCTTGAGCTTTGAATAGAATTTGGAGTAATAACTATAGCCCGGACCAAATATACTTTGGATACCGTCACCAGTAATAGTATTACCATAAGCGGTCATACTATATGGTGCCCAAGTTCCGTTTAATAATTTTTCATAAGCCTCATCGGGATCCCAGGGGTTGTCAGGCGAACTTCCCATTCTCCAGTCATTTCCTTGTGGAAGCTCATCACTTTTAACAATTCCTGACCTTATCCAATCTAACGAATATCCAGGAATATCTTCATCGAAAACACCACTTAACCATCTTTGCGAGCTATCTGCATATTCTATATTTGCTTTAATAATTCCATTATTTGGAGAAAGAATTTCATTTATTATTTTCAGGCTATTATCAATCTGAACCTTTCCAACAGGAATAGGGCCGGGATAATATGGTTGAACCACATTAATTGAAATACCAAGTTCAGGGAAAAGTACTTCGTTTTCAATTATTATAGTAGTATCGGTTTCAAATATTTTTCCGCTTGTGTGATCCTGAAGAAACCACTTCCCAACATACTTACTTGTTGTATCTCCTAAAATAGCAGGGTCGTTTGTCACATTGGTTATCAAACCGTGTTCAAGAGTATCCATCCACCACGTATACGTTGTGTTTACAACGTTTAATGGATCAATAACTTTAACATTGATAGGCCCAGCATTTTCTTTATAAACCGGATTATAAGCAATTGGATAGTCCGGTGAACCAAATAGGTTATCAGGACCGGCAGGTGGCTTAGATAATATTTCTTCAATTGTTTCATCTGTAAGATCAAGATCTAAACATCCATTACCATTTCCAGCTATCCTGGTAATCTCAGGGCTTTCTCCATAATTTCCGTTAATTACTGTGCCATTTATTGTTAAATGAGGCATTGCAACATAAGTCTGAATATTTTTTCTACCGGAAAGGTAAGGTACTAGTTGTCCCAGGTATCCATCCGGATCAGGGCTATACGGAAAATACTCATTATACGCGTATGCGAGTGCCATATAATAGTACTTCTTATTGTTAACGAGCCTCACATCTTCTGTAGCAAATGCATCCTGAGTCATAGTAAATGAATGTGAAATACCATCATCAGCTCCCACAACCTCAACAACAGGTACGTTTCCATTTATAAATTCATCGTAATAATAATTCACCAATTTGCCGGCACCATTTTTTATGTCAAATTGTGCAACTATCCTAACCAAATCCGGGTCATGAAGACTTTCCACACTAACAGTAGGATCTTTGATCTGGAATATCTGATAGCCTTCAAATCTGTATATCGAGTCGCTACGTTGTGAAGGATCACCTGGGTATGGCTGATAAATATTTGGGTCATACTCAGTGTATTTTTCCTGGTAATTATTGGAAGAAGGTGAATTTGATATATAAAAAATAAGTTCTTTATCCAATTCCTGTATGGTTAAATCAGGTGCTGAAGGGCCGTCAATTACTTTAAAACAATTATCAAATAAGGCCTGGCATTTGTCGTCAACAGTTCTCAATAGCTCAACAGAACTAAAGGGAGCTCCTGCTGTAGCACGCGCCCATGGAATACCCACCGTAATGTAATTTACGGCACCCGGTTTTAAAGTAAATGGACCGGCCGATTGCATAAACCTTCTGTCTTCAGGTGGATTAGGTGCTCCGTTATCGCCTGTTTCTTCAGTCCAGTAAAGGCCATTTTGGGTGTATCCACCATTAGGAGGTTGTTGTCCGGTTCCCCAGTTACAGGGGTCAGTATCTCCCGGGAACATGAAATCACACTCAGGACCAACTGTACCTGCGCCTGAGATGTGTGCGGTTCCACCATACAACATTTTAGTGTTGTCTTTCCAAAGTCCCTTCAAATAATTATAATACTGAGGTGCTATCTGTGGATCGCCCTGGTTCCCACCGCTGTTATTATGATAAACGAATCTGCGCATTCCATAACGCTCATCATCTACAATATCATTTCCAAAATTCACTCCGTTTATACTCACATCACAAATTTGTACGTAAGATGTGTCTCCCGTTACGCCATTAATAACCATATCATATTTCGGGTTATCAATACCATCAGGATCCATATAAGGTCCCTGGAAAAAGTCAACGCCAATAGCAGGAGGAGGAGGTTGTGGGCCACCATAGGATTCAGTATCGCCACTACCATCAACGGCTCTGCCATTATAACAATACCCCAGCCCTCTGGCTACATCACAACCGACAAAGTCATCTCTCGCATACCCGAGGTCAGTATCAACCCAGGGAGAAAAATAGGTTTGCGTTAAAACAAAAGTTGAGCGGTTTATTATTTCGTAACTGTAAAAAGTCATGTTATTAATAACATCATTAGTTGCAAAAGCAAATGCCTGTGCTCTAATCTCCATGCCAATGGCAGCTCCATCGGTTTCAGTATGAATATTTCCTTTATCATTAAATACCCACCACAAAGTCTGGTCACCTTTTATTACCTGGTCAGCTAATATACTTCCAGTTATCGATCCCTGAAACTCCTCTTCCATTGTAGGAAT
>Ga0164313_10002847_pt1 | contig 15393 bp, 9 predicted proteins | sample GuaBasSedimGuay4_FD_113735 | JGI IMG/M metagenome (GOLD analysis project Ga0164313, IMG submission 113735) | Subseafloor sediment microbial communities from Guaymas Basin, Gulf of California, Mexico - Guay4, Core 4569-4, 0-3 cm | ecosystem: Environmental > Aquatic > Marine > Hydrothermal vents >... | reverse complement strand
GAAGCACAGCCATTTGATGTAGCATGTGTTGATTGGGTATGATAATCACTGTAATAGCTGTTATTATGCCACTCCCCATATTGATCAACAGGGTCATTAAACCTCAAACTTGTATTTGAGTAATACAAAAACTGTTGATAAGCGTCTTCTGTATTCGAATAAAGATTGAAATCACCTATCATCAGATAGTTGCCATCGTCATCATACTCATTCAGGTAGTTCATGGTATTTTCGGCCATTACTTTGCGTTTGTTTTCATTAGTGGTACCTGAACTGGCTTTTAAGTGTGCCACAACACAAATAATAAAAGCGGTATCCCCTTTGTCTAAATCATCTGACAAATAAAACAGTTTGTAAACATCAATATCACGGATATAGCTCTGAGCAATCATATGTGAATGCAATGCCAGTTTATCTTTATTGTAATAAAGCATATTCACAAGATCAGACTCAGCAACTTTAATAAAGTTTGCTTTTTCGTAATAATCAACGCCATTCGTATTCAATACCTGGTCGAGCAAATGCTGGTGAATAGACTCCGATTTGCTTATCTCATTCACTGTGAAGATATCTGGTTTTAAATAGTTAATAATCGTCTTCAGATAGGCATCCTTATCGTTTATGTTGTTATTTCCGTTATGGCAATAACTTGTAATGTTTCCATAATTTAAAAGGTTATAATGCACCACATTTAAGGTATCCTGTCCATTTAGAAGGAAGGAATTTAAAAGGATAAATATGACGAAGAGATTTCTCATAATTGAGGATGATATTCACAAAAATAATCAAAGGATTATTATTTTCTTGCCTCTATAAGTAATTCCAGCATTTTTATTCCTGCTTCCGAAATTACAGTTCCGGGCCCGAAGATGGCAACGACACCTGAATCGTATAAGAATTGATAATCTTGCGGAGGGATCACGCCACCCACGATAACCATTATATCTTCACGACCAAGTTTTTTCAGTTCTTCAATTACCTGGGGTACCAGGGTCTTATGTCCGGCTGCCAGGCTTGAAACGCCAAGAATATGCACATCGTTTTCAACTGCCTGGCGGGCAGCTTCTGCCGGTGTTTGAAAAAGCGGTCCAATATCAACATCAAACCCGATATCAGCATATCCTGTAGCTACAACTTTTGCTCCACGATCATGGCCATCCTGTCCCATTTTAGCAATCATAATTCGAGGCCTGCGTCCTTCCATTTCTGCAAATTCATCGGCAAGCTGATGTGCTTCTTTAAATGAACCTTCCTGTCCTGCCTCAGAAGAATAAACTCCTGATATGGATCTGATCACGGCCTTGTACCGTCCGAATACTTTTTCGCATGCATAGGATATTTCGCCAAGGCTTGCTCGTTTTTTAGCAGCGTCAACTGACAAAGCCAATAAGTTACCTTTTCCAGTTTCACATGCTTTTGTTATCGTTTCCAAACATTTCTGCACTTCTTCTTCATTTCTTTCTGAACGTAGTTTAGCCAGTCGTTTTAACTGAGCTTCCCGAACCGCTGTATTATCTACTTCAAGTGTTTCAATCGGATCTTCTTTCTCAAGACGGTATTTATTTACACCCACTATAATGTCTTTATGAGAATCAATACGTGCCTGTTTGCGTGCAGCAGCTTCCTCAATTCGCATTTTTGGCAATCCGGTTTCAATAGCCTTCGACATACCTCCCATTTCTTCAATTTCCTGGATATGCGTCCATGCTTTATGTGCTATTTCGTGGGTTAATTTTTCAACATAGTAAGAGCCAGCCCAGGGATCGACAGAACGGCAAATATTGGTTTCTTCCTGTAAATAAATTTGAGTATTTCTTGCAATTCTTGCTGAAAAGTCAGTTGGTAATGCAATAGCTTCATCCAATGCATTTGTATGAAGAGATTGAGTATGGCCCAATGCCGCACCCATAGCTTCGATGCAAGTCCTTGCTACATTGTTATAAGGATCCTGTTCGGTTAAACTCCAACCTGAGGTTTGTGTGTGTGTACGCAATGCCATTGATTTTGGATTTTTCGGATTGAATTCTTTAACGATCTTAGCCCAAAGCATTCGCGCAGCACGGAGTTTTGCAATTTCCATGAAATGGTTCATGCCCAGTCCCCAGAAGAATGACAAACGGGGAGCAAACTCATCGATCTTTAATCCTGATTTAATCCCGGTTCTGATATAGTCAAGTCCATCTGCTAAAGTATAGGCGAGTTCAATATCAGCAGTGGCACCCGCTTCCTGAATGTGATAGCCTGAAATAGAAATAGAGTTGAATTTGGGCATTTTTTGAGAAGCATAATCAAAAATATCAGCAATGATCTTCATAGATGGTTCAGGAGGATAGATATATGTATTTCTCACCATAAATTCTTTCAGAATGTCGTTTTGGATGGTACCAGATAACTCTTCTAATTTAGCACCCTGCTCAAGAGCAGTTACAATATAAAATGCCATAACAGGAAGTACAGCCCCGTTCATGGTCATCGAAACTGAAATTTTATTAAGCGGAATCTCATCAAACAGGATCTTCATATCCAGTATTGAGTCGATTGCTACACCGGCTTTACCTACATCACCTACTACGCGTTCATGATCAGAGTCATATCCGCGATGTGTTGCAAGGTCGAATGCAACGGACAATCCTTTTTGACCTGCCGCGAGATTGCGACGGTAAAAAGCATTCGATTCTTCTGCTGTTGAAAATCCGGCATATTGTCTGATTGTCCATGGCCTGGTAACATACATGGTTGAATATGGCCCTCGTAAGAACGGGACTAAACCGGCAGCGTAATTTAAATGCTCCATCTCTTTCAAATCTGCTTTGGTGTAGGCCGGCTTAACATCAATATGTTCAGGTGTTTTCCAATCAGCAATGATTTGATTTTGTTCCTCCCACTCCCTGGTCGATAAATTATTTTTAGGGTTTCTGAGGATGTCTATATTTTTGAAGTTGGGTTTCATTTCTCAACTATTTTTATCAATAATAAATTTCGCATTAATTTATTCCTGTCATTTTCTGATATCTTTTCAACTCATCAAGTACATTTGATTTTACGTGAATGAAATTATTCAAACCAATTGATTTAAACTGATTTATCATATCTTTCGGATAACCGGCCAATACAATTATAGAATGGTCTTTTAAAGCCTCAAATATTGGTACGGCAATATCGGCATATTCTTCATCCGAGCTACAGATAACTACGATACCTGGTTTTGCTTTTTTTGCAGCTTTTATGCCTTCGTCAATATTTGAAAAACCAGGGTTATCAATAGTTGAAAAACCGGTGCAACCAAAGAAATTGCTTGCAAACTGTGAACGGGCTTTTCTCATGGCTAAATTCCCGTATGTAAACATCCATACTGCCGGCCTTACATTATCTTCAGCATAGGCATCTGTCTTTAAACGAATTTCTTCGAAAGCTTCAGAACCTCGATAAGGAATCAGCAATTCAATATCGTCAGGTTTAACGGATATATCGTGATCCTGAATTTGTTCCAATGGATTAGGAAATTGATTGGTTCCCAGTATAGTCTGTCGTCTTGTTGCAACATACATATTCTTCTTATGAGCTTCTTCGTGTACTCTTTTTTGTATAAATCCTTGTTTGAAAGCCTGGTAATAACCTCCTTTTTCATCCACCTGGAGGAAAAGATCCCATGCTTTCTGAATCAGTTCTTTAGTCAGGTTTTCAATGTAATAGGAACCGGATGCAGGATCTGCAACTTTATCGAAAAATGATTCTTCTTTTAAAATCAGTTGTTGATTGCGGGCAATTCGCTCTGAAAAATTGTTTGAGTTTTCATACACTTCATTGAAAGGTAATACACTCAACGAATCAACACCACCCAAGATAGCTGACATGGATTCGGTTGTAGTTCTTAACAGATTCACATAGGGATCGTAAAGTGTTTTATTCCAATTTGAATTTGAGCAATGAATATAAGTTTTAGTTTTATCTGCATTGCTCACACCATAAGCATTAGTAATTTTAGCCCAAAGGTATCGGGCAGCCCTGAATTTGGCGATTTCCATAAAATAATCTGAACCCACGCCAAAATGGAATCTGATACGCGGTACTATGTCATCTATGTCGTGGCCTTTATCAGTAAGATAATTAAGATAATCAGCTGCCATAGCGAGTGAAAATGCCAGTTCACTAACAATGGCTGATCCTGAATTTTTAAAAATAGTTCCGTTTATTGTTAAGAGCTGAAAGTTGGGCAAATGTGACCCGGCATGGAAAATCTTACTTAATACTTTATAATCTTCCTCCTGAGAAGAATAGAATTTACCTGTTGTACTGAACTTACTTAGCGGACAATATTCCAGTGAACCTCTGACTTTGTCAAGATCGCGGTTGTACTTTTTCGCAAGACAGTCGATAATCTGGACAATGGCATAAGGATCGTCGCATGAGAAGTTCAGCTCCATTAAATCGGCCCTGATGTTTTTGAGTAGCTGATCTACTTCATCTTCACCTGGTACTTTGCCATCTTTATAGATAATACCAAATGAATCTACTCCTTTCATCCTGATATCCAGTAATTTTTCATTAGCTTGTTTTATATTATCAATAATTACGTCCTGCCTTACAAGCCATTTGTTACCTTTTACCTGGTTTCCTCTGATATAAGGGAAATCGCCGGATAAAATATCTTTTTGCGGCATCTTTTCAAGATCTTCTTCCCTGTAAAATGGCTGAATGTTTAATTCTTCATCTGCTTTCCAGACAAGTTTTCTATCATAATCAGCGCCCTTAAGATCTTTGATGATCTTCTCTTTCCATTCATTGGTTGAGATGGGAGGAAAATCGCGGAAAAGTTTTTCTTTTTCCATTTCTTTCTCTGTTTTACTTTTAACTCAGGCCATTAAAGTTTCAGGCCGAAATAATCGCGGCAAAATTACTTTAAAATGTGGTATTAAAAATTACTTTGTTAATTAATTAACAAATAAAGATGCTTGTGATAAATTTACTTTACAATATCCATTTCGTCAACCAAATACCCGGCACCGGCAAACTTATCTACTATAAAAAGGAAATAGCGAATATCAATGGAAATATTTCTGCACACATTTGGGTCGTACATCAGATCACTCATAGTTCCTTCCCAGCCACGGTCAAAGTTAACACCTATGAGGTGTCCGTCCGCATTTAATACAGGGCTGCCTGAATTTCCCCCGGTTGTATGATTACTGGCAATAAAACCCACATGCATTGTCCCATCTTTATCAGCATAATCTCCGTAATCTTTATTATGATAAAGTTCCTTCAGCTTAGCTTCAACTACGTAGTCATAAATATCAGGATCTTCTTTTTGCATAATGCCTTCCAGTGTTGTGAAGTGTTTATAATGGACTGCATCTTTCGGATTGTAGCCGTCAACATAACCATAGGTAACACGTAAAGTAAAGTTGGCATCCGGATAAAAACGTTTGTCGGGTTCCATTTCCATCTGCGCTTTCATGTATATGCGCTGTAAACTATCAAGTTGATAATTAAGGATGTCCTTTTCAGGTTTTATATTGGTAACATACAATTCGGTCATTTCTGACATCATAATATATGCAGGATCTTTAAGTAACTTTTTATAGTGTTTTGGCTTATACTTATCCAGAAAACGATTCAGGGTTTCCTCATCATCGAAAAAGGATGTTGTAAACACATATTCCGTATAAGCGGCATAGTTATTTTTGTATTTACTGTGTATGGTATTAAAGAATGTGGGTTTATATGCAGGTGTCAGGTTTTCGTCGTAAAGTTTCAGCATAGCAGTCATCACTTCCTCATCAATAGGTTGATAATAATCTTTGAAAAAGCCCACGCTCCATTTCTTTAAACTTTCAATTTCTTTGCTAATGGCATCTTTATCAATGCTCTCGGCTTCACTTAATTTCACCAGTTTTGAAAAATAACGAGCAAAACTAACGATTTCCATTGCCAGTCCGGCTTCACGCAAATAATCGGAAGCCAGCGACAGAGGTTCTAATTGTTCATAGGCTGTTTCGAAAGTGGGAACTAAGCTACTATACTTTTCTTTTAATTCAGAGAAACTTGCTGCCCATTCGTTAAATTCTTCTTCATATAATTGTTTTCTTTCAACACCATTCATGCGTTGGATTCCTCCACTTTCACCAATCATTTTTTTCCAGTAATTGGCAACACGTGCATCTTTGGAGGCATACTGAATCCGTACTTTCGGATCAGTTGAAGAATATTTGCTAAAAATATTAAGCCGTGTTTCGCGAAGTTTGATTTTATGTGGATTCCCCGACTCAGTGATCATTTCAACAGCATAGGAGGGCAAGTACTCATTAGTACGTGCAGGATATCCAAAAACAAAGGTAAAATCACCTTCCTCAACTCCTTTTATTGAAATTGGGAAATGGTATTTAGGCTGATAAGGTACATTGTCTTCCGAATATTCAGCAGGCTTACCTTCTTTATCAACGTAAATTCTGAATAAGGAGAAATCTCCGGTATGACGTGGCCACATCCAGTTATCAGTATCACCACCAAATTTGCCAATGTTGGAAGGTGGCGCTCCCACCAGACGTACATCTTTAAATATTTCCGTAATTATCATATAAAATGCATTGCCTTTGAAAAAGGGCTTTATGGTTGCCTTGTATTCTGAATCTGCCTCGAATTCCTCAACTAGCTTATCACTGTTTTCTTTAATTTTTGCTTTTCGATCAGCTTCTGTCATAGTATTATCAACATCTTCAAGAACCTGGTCTGTAACCTCTTTCATGCTGATCATTAAGGTTACCGTCAAACCTGGGTTGGATAACTCTTCTTTTTGGTTCATTGCCCAGAATCCATCCGTCAGGTAATCATGCTCGATGCTGCTATGCCTCTGGATTGCACCAAAACCACAGTGATGGTTTGTGAGTAACAACCCCTGGTTGGAAATAATATCTGCTGTACAGCCACGGCCAAACAAAACTATGGCATCTTTAAGGCTGGAGTGATTGACAGAATAAATGTCCTCAGCAGTAATGTTCATCCCCATTTCTTTCATTTCTTTTTCGTTAAGTTGCTGTAGCAACATAGGTATCCACATGCCTTCACCCGCAATAACTGTAAGTTTAAAAAACATGGAAATAACTAAAATAATGATCGATTTTTTCATTTTATTATTTTTGGTTTGACTAAGTATCAAAAGTATTGAAAAATAACAATTAAGCTTGGATATTGAGAATACTAATATCTACTTTATCTTCGAATTGAATCATCGCATTAATCAAACGTGCTTTTTTAAAGTATTTGAGGTCTTGTAATCGGATATCTGCTGCTTCAATTAGCTCTTTATCTAACAGGTAAGCCCGCTGTGTTCCTTTCAGGAGGGGATGAGCAGGTGTGAGCCATTTTTTACCGTTGTAAAATATGATGTTTGCAACAGAAGTATCGGCAACAAATCCATTTTTGACAATAAGAATGTCGTCATAGTTCTCTCTTTTTTCGAACAGTTCATTTATACGAGTCCGGTCGTTGAATTTGTGTGAGTAATCAATTTGATCGTCAAAAATAATTTTGAGTGAATTTATAGATGGGAGATTGTATGGAACGAACTCAAGTTGTTCAATTTTCTCAGAATAAATAATCCTGCACTTGTAAAGGTCTTGAGCTTTTTCAAGTTCACTTGATCCAGATTGCAAATCTGTAGCTCTTTGCGGCCGGATTATAAATCCGGCCGAGTGGAGGGTGTTTTCAAGATCAATTTCATCCATACACCCGAACAACTCTTTTCTCGAATGGTTCATTCGTTGCTGATGATACAACAAATTACTAAATTTTCCATCTTCAAATCGTATGGTTTCAAGCAATCGGGACATATATCTTGTTTATTAATTCCTGGTATTCTTGCTCGCAGTCACTTTGTGAAGTAATACCGCCACCACTTTTATAAATCAATCCTTCGTTGGTTTTTTCAACATATCTGATCATCACTCCGCTATCCAGATTTTTTCCGTCAAATATGCCAAATATGCCTGTAAAATAACCCCTTTCATATTGTTCAGCTTCGTTAATTACTTCGAGTGTTTTCTTTTTTGGGGCTCCTGATATGGAACCGGCCGGTAACAAAGAATAAATGATATCACCGATATGTTCGTGATAATTTTCTGGTAATTCTCCGGTAATTTCTGAGCTCATTTGAAGCAATTCCCGTTTATGTGTTTTTATATGATCGATATATTGAAAACGGGCAACCCTGACATTTTTAGCTACCATACTCAGGTCATTTCGAATTAGATCAACAATGGTATAATGTTCAGCCACCTCTTTTTTACTACTTAGTAATTTATTTTTTGCATCAGGAAGATTTGCATCAATAGTTCCTTTCATTGGAAAAGAACCAATTTTCCGGCCATTTGTTTTAATAAAAATTTCTGGTGAAAAAACAATAAACTGGTCTTTGAACCAAAGTTTATATTTTGCCTGGCTTAAATGAAAAATCTCTTTCAAAGTATAATTACAATCTAATTTGCTGGGCATGGTTAAATTCAGCAGAAATGAATTGCCGTGACGAATGTGTTTTTGTGCCAAATCGAAAGCCTTTTTATACCTTTTATAATCAACAGGAATATAATTAAATTCCAGTTTTTTATCGGCAGGATTAAGTTTTGCAGAGTTAGTAAATCCGTTTACTGAATACAAAATCTGATCTGGGTCAAGCTTTTTAAGCGGTAGGATTACAGGCTTCTGTAATCTATAATCTATGATGAAAATAAATGGAATGCTTTTTTCTCCCAGGGCATTTATTTTATCAATTGCTTCCAAAATCATATTTAGATTATATGAGGCAAAATTACATTTTTGAAACAATAGTTATTACTTCACACATTATTTAATTCCCAGTGTTGTTTTTAACGTTCGTTTCATATTGTTAACACCGTTTAACTTTGCTTAACATCTGTTAACGTGATAATTACATTGATTTGTAATGACTTTATAAGACATTGTACTATGTACTGACATCAAATTTAATTTCACGTTCAATTAAATCATATTAAAATGAAAGCACAATCTTTATTTTTAGTAGCTGTGATGCTTTTTGCGTATCCGGTCTTAATGAGTGCCCAGAAGGCAATTGATACTGACTCATTGGTTCAGTCAGGTGCAAGAAATTACGATTCACAAAAGGGCGAGTTTCATATTGCAATCCAGAATTTTTCATTTGGTGAAATTTACGGAGGAAAATTTTCAGGAAGCGTTAGTACGCGGGTTGGCTGTATGATTTCTAACAATGACATGCTATTTATTAATGGCCAGTTTGCATGGAATCCAAGATACGCGTTAGATCGAAATATTGAAGTAAGTTTAAACTACAGGAGGTATTTTGGCCATTCTGCATTTAAGCCATTTGTGCAATCGGGGATCGGACTTGGTCATGCCAGATTTTCTGATGAATATTATATCAATAATTATAAAAAGCTTTATGGGACTTTTAATGTAGGAACAGGTGTTTCATTTCGATATAAGAGATGGGGATTTGAAGTGGGAATCCAAACTGAATACGACCATAATTTCACAGGAAGAGTCTATTTGAAGCCACTCTTTGGCATTTCATTTTCATTTTAATAGACCATAGAAACTATCTAACAGAAAACAGTAATATCGGGATTAACCTTCAACGGCAATTGTTTCAATCTCAATCATCACACTAAGAGGAAGTTCTTTAACAGCAAAAGCAGCACGAGCAGGTGGGTTTTCGGGATAGTACCGGGCATAAACTTCATTCATTGCTGCAAAATTCTTCATATCGCTTAGAAGGCATGTGGATTTAACAACTTCAGAAAATGAATAACCTGCTTCTCCGAGAATAGCTGCTATATTTTTCATTACCTGCTCAGTTTGCACTGTAATATTACTTTCAACAACTTTTCCAGTATATGGATCAATAGGTACTTGCCCGGAAATATATAAAGTTCCATTAATTTCAACTGCCTGGCTGTATGGGCCAAGTGCGGCAGGAGCACTTGAAGTTTGAATGATATTTTTCATAGTAAAAATGTTTATTCAAAATTAACAATAACATTAATGCTATCGTTCAAAATAATACTTGTTGAATTAAAACTTCAATATATTTGCTCATTCATCAAACATTTTCTCCTATGTACAATCCTCCTGATTATTTTTTAGTGGATGAATTGCTTTCTGACGAACATAAAATTATTCGATCTGCGGTTCGCGATTGGGTTGACCGTTCGGTAAAACCCATTATTGACGAATATGCACAAAAACATGCATATCCGACTCACTTAATTAAAGAAATGGGAGAAATTGGTGCTTTTGGCCCCTTTATTCCTGAAAAATACGGAGGAGCAGGCTTGGATCAAATGTCATATGGACTGATTATGACAGAATTGGAAAGAGGTGATTCGGCAATACGGTCAACAGCTTCGGTACAAACTTCGCTGGTGATGTATCCTATTTATGCCTTTGGAAATGAAGAACAACGAATAAAATACCTGCCAAAACTGGCAACAGGAGAATGGGTGGGTGCATACGGACTTACTGAACCAAACCATGGTTCAGACCCCGGTAGTATGCTTACACATTTCGAGGATAAAGGCGATCATTATTTATTGAATGGCTCCAAAATATGGATTACCAATTCACCTATTGCTGATGTGGCTATGGTATGGGCAAAAGATGAAGAAGGCATAGTAAAGGGGATAGTTGTTGAAAAAGGCATGGAAGGATTTACGGCCCCCGAAATACATAACAAATGGTCGTTGCGTGCTTCCTATACCGGTGAACTTATATTTGATAATGTAAAAGTGCCCAGGGAAAATTTACTACCAAATATTAAAGGCTTAAAAGGCCCGTTAATGTGCCTGAATTCCGCGAGGTATGGTATTGCATGGGGTGTTATTGGAGCCGCAATTGATTGTTATGATACCGCTCTGCAATATGCCCTTGAAAGAAAACAATTTGGTAAGCCCATAGCTTCTTTTCAGTTGCAGCAGAAAAAGTTGGCTGAAATGCTCACAGAAATAACAAAAGCTCAATTGTTGGCCTGGCGTGTTGGTGTTTTAAGAAATGAAAATCGCGCAACGCCTTATCAAATTTCAATGGCAAAACGTAACAATGTGGAAATGGCTCTGAAAGTTGCGCGAGAAAGCAGACAAATACTTGGAGCAATGGGTATTTCGGGTGATTTTCCCATTATGAGGCATATGATGAACCTGGAATCAGTAATAACTTATGAAGGTACGCACGACATTCATTTGTTGATAACAGGTCAGGATATAACAGGAATTTCAGCATTTGAATAATAAGCACAATTTGCAATAATCGTCATATATAGAAACAAACAAGCCCATGAAAATATTCATGGGCTTGTAGAATAATTCAAGGTTTAATCAATCAATTAATTCTTCACAAACTTTTTCAAAGTATTTTGTGTGCCATTATCAGCTCCAATAAAATACATTCCATTTGCATAACTACTTAAATCAATTTGGATTTTTACTCCGGTAACATTAAAGTCATCAATAATTTTTCCAAATGCATTGTAAACTTTAATATTAACCACTTCGTTGTTGCCCAATAATTGAATATTTAAATTATTATTGGCGGGATTAGGATATACGTTTATATCAAAATCATTTCCTCTAACCATGCTGGCAGGTGCATTTCCAAAGTCAACAGTGTAATCTTCAACTTCTCCATTAGAGAATGTCTCACAAGATGAAGGTGCACCACCATTTTTCATGGTTATACGCATTCTGGTCTGTCCCGATACATCGGAAGGAATATTGATTGTTCCTGTAACAGTTGCACGTTTATTATTTGCAGTAAACACTTGTTCGCCCGTATCTTCAAAATCACCATCTGAATTAAAGTCTATCCAAATTCTCCAAAATTCACGCTGTGTTTTGTTTTCAAAATGAGGAGTAAGTGTGATACTATTGGATGAGCCCGGAGCCAAGCCAACTGTCATAGTTGTAAAATTCGAATAAAGTGATACTCCTGTTTCATTTGAAAATGCTGCAATATCAACCTGAGCTATCCAGTCAAGAGCATTGCTGGTACTTGTTGATTCACAGTAAGAACCCGTACCACCTGCTGTAACAGTGATATAATCTGGAATGGTTTGGGTGTTTGAGCCCTCACCATTAGTAACAGTTAAACTTACTTCGTAAGTACCTTCAGTATTATAAGCAACTGCTGGATTTTGAACAGAACTGGCTGAAGGAGTTCCTCCTGCAAAAGTCCAAGCCCAGAAAGTTGGGTTATTGGTAGACAAATCAGTAAAATTAACACTTCCACCAACATCTACTGTTGTAGGGGTTCCTGAAAAATTAGCCACAGGAGGCTGCGGAACAGGCGTGCCAAAAAGTAAAGTATAATCTTCTACTTCACCATACGAGAAATTTTCACATGAAGAAGGTGTTGCATTATACTTCATTGAAACCCGCATCCTGGTCTCACCAGTCAAACCCGTTTGAATATTAATGCTTCCACTTACTATTCCTTTTTGTCTGTCGGCTGCAAATACTTGTTCTCCTGCATCTGTAAAGTCACCATCCATATTATAGTCAATCCAAACTCGCCAGAATTCTTTCCTTGCTCTTGATGAAAAGCCGGGTGTCATTGTAATACTGTAACTGCTTCCACTTTCAACTGATATTGCAGGAGAGGTAAAGTCAGCATAACCCCCATTTGAGCCTGAATTATTTGTATAAGAACCCATAGCAAATGATTGAATCCACTCAAGTGAAGAGCTGTTACCTGAAGAAGTACAATAGCTAATTGTAAATTCTGTAACGTTAATATAATTTGTTTTGGTGTGGGTATCATCACCAGCACTATTTGTAGCTATCAGGCTAACATCATATGTTCCGGCAGTTGAGTACGTAACAACCGGGTTTTGTTGTGTGCTTGTGGCAGGGCTTCCCCCCTGAAATGACCATGACCATGAAGTTGGATCGTTTGAAGATTGATCGGTAAAAGTTACCGTCTGTCCTTCCATAATATTTGTTGGCGTACCCGAAAACGCTGCAACAGGAACTTCAATAACAATTGCTGTAACATCAATGTAATCTGTTTTTGTTTGGCTGTCAGAACCTGCACTGTTTGTTGCTGTTAGCGAAACATCATAAGTTCCTGCGTCTGGATAGGTAATAACAGGATTTTTGTCAGTGCTGGTTGCAGGACTTCCTCCTGGAAATGACCAAGACCATGAAGTCGGATTATTGGTAGATTGATCGGTAAAAGATACAGTTTCTCCTTCTGTTACAGCCGTTGGGGTACCTGAAAATTCTGCAACTGGTATCTCAACAATTGGAGGAGCAAAGGTAAAGGATGCAATTTGGGTAAGCCAGCTCCAACCACCATTCGAGTATTCAGTAGTGTACCAGAATGTTTGATCATCTGAAGGGTCAATTGACATCATTGAATAATCCCCCCAGCGGTTTACACCGGTTTGGGATTTTGTACCAACAATAATGCTTGTTTCATCAACATCCAGTATCCCGCTACCCGAGTTGGCTGCCATTTGACCGGCAAACCTAATTGAAGGATAAGTTGAAGAACTGGAAACCGAATAACCAACACCAATATCTCCATTGCCATTCATTGCTACACTTCCCATCCATCTGTTATCGCCATCAGCAGGGGCGAAAGTTCCTTGTTGATAAATGCTCCATCCACTGCCAAAATTTCTTAATTCATACCAGCGTACACCCGCCTGACCATTGCCATCTGCATTAACCGTGCTGTTGGTTAGCATTACTTCATAACTGCCAAAATTTCTATACTGCACTCTGTACATCAATCGTGTTGATAATGCATCAAGAGTTTGAGAAGTTCCGGGTTGGTTAATTGTAATTCCACTATATGAAAATGATTGTGTAGAAAGAGAATTAACTAATGTTACACTTGAATTTGATGTATTTGTCCAGTCAATATCTGCTTCCCATATTCTAAGTAAATTTGTGCTCATGTTCATAAGATAATTAGGAGTTCCTACACCTGGTTGAGTTGGTCCATCAGCATCTGCTGGTATCAAACTACCGTATGATGTTCCTAAGTTGAAAAATAACATTTCTGCATTTGGGTCTCCTGCAATCATAGCATCGCGGTCTAACACACAAACAGCTGCTCCTGCAAAATTTAAACTTGGAGGTGCAAATTGGTTGATTGTAAAATAATATCCATCATTCCAAACACCAAATTTTGGATAATCCGGCATGTTTGAAAACTCATAAGCATAACGGTACCATGCGCCTGTCGGGTCACCAGTTTCGGAAACAGCAATAAGTTCATAGAAAGGTCCACTAGGATAATTGGGTAAAGAAAATTGAGATGCTATCCATCTGTCTGAATATTCATCATATAATACTATCGGATCTCCGTCATTGGTTCCTGTCCATGGGCCTTCAAAGCCATTCCAGAGTACATTGCTGTATGCCGGGCCATAAAGTGAGTTACCACTCTTATCCCATATTTGCAGTGAGAGGTTAACCATTTGCATATAGTGGTTTGGCCCCACATCACCATCAGTATCAGGTGGTGCAATACCGCTTCTGTTAATTTGACCTGCAAAATTTTGTCCAACAGTAGCAGAAGAACGATTACCGGTCATTTCATTTTGTAAAACAGGATCGGGTCCAACCCAAGAGGCTGGCTTTTTAAATTCTTCTAGAAAACCATCTTTATTTGGGATTATGTTGTCTTTCCAACTTCTATCTATATAACTTGGAAGCTCAGTTGGAATATCACGTAGGTTTTTTGATTTGTCAAATCCTACGGGAGTGACTACTTTTTCAGGGCTTAAGCTCTGAGAAAAAACACTGGACATTGTCAAGAAGAATACGGCCAATACGGTTAAAATAAAAAATTTTGTTTTCATAATTTTTGATTTATAATAAATAAAAAAAATTGACATTTAAAAAATATGCTGTATTTAAAATGAATAATCCATACCTTCCTACTGTTTATTTTACAAGGATTTGAATTAGCACCACTGTTAATTGAAAATGTTATTATATTTTGTTGTTTTTGGTTGATGATCACTGCAAAAATGAATCATAAACTGTTCAAATATAAAAAAATCTGAGAATAGTTAAAAAACATATGATTTATAATAACCTAAATAATTAGGTGAAGGATTATATATCCCGGTAGTCTTTTTTCCTGTTAAGTTTTAAATCCTGTAATACAGAAGACTTAACATTTATAGAAAAATTCCAGCTTTTTCGCGGGCCAATTGGAATCCAACTGAATCGCATTTCCCAGCAATGTAAATCGCGGTATAAGTTTAGAGATGTGTATGACACTTCATTGGCTGTGAAATCCCATCCAGTTCGAAATGTTACTTTCCACTTTGGTGTAAGATTAACCTGTCCGCTCAAACTCAATGTTTGTACTATCTTATGTTCAGGTAAT
>Ga0164313_10002846_pt1 | contig 15393 bp, 13 predicted proteins | sample GuaBasSedimGuay4_FD_113735 | JGI IMG/M metagenome (GOLD analysis project Ga0164313, IMG submission 113735) | Subseafloor sediment microbial communities from Guaymas Basin, Gulf of California, Mexico - Guay4, Core 4569-4, 0-3 cm | ecosystem: Environmental > Aquatic > Marine > Hydrothermal vents... | reverse complement strand
GTGGCTCATGGCCTCCTCCTTCGGATGAGGCCTGAGCTCACTCCGCTGCCGCCGGCGGTTTGAGGACAACGTCATGTCGGGATGCCAGGCACCTCCGGTGAACACGCCAGTAGCACGCCGACTTGGGGGCTCCGGGTCGGAGGCGCCACGTTGTGGCTCAGGAGATTCGGGACGCTTTGTGGGGCAGGCGTCCCGCCTGCCGGATGGGTGGGCAGAAAATCCGAAATTCCGCGGAGGTGAGCGGATCGAGCATCGAGCATCCAGCATCCGGCAACGCCACGCCCCAAGCCCCGAGCCTCAGGCCCAAAAAAAGACGGCGCCGCTGGGCGGCGCCGGTGCAAAGTGGAAATGAAGTGGATTGAAAAGGGGAGTTACTTCTTTGTGGTTGCCGGCCGCTTCGCGGCGGTCTTCTTGGTGGTTGTTGCTTTCTTTGCGGTTGCCGGCCGCTTCGCGGCGGTTTTCTTGGGGGTTGTCGTTTTCTTTGCGGTCGCCGGCCGCTTCGGGGCGGTCTTTTTGGCGCTGGTTCTGGGCCTGGGGGTCTCTTTGGCCCGCAGATTGTCGACCGCGGCGGTGAGATCTTCGACCTTCTTGGTCAGGGTCTCGATCTCGTCCTTGGTCGGGACGCCGATGCGATGAACGACATCCGTGACACTTTCGTCGACGGTGCGGCTGAACGTCTCCCAGTAGCTCTCGGCGACGATCTTCAAACCGGCGACCGTGCCCTTGGCCTTCTCCATCTGCTCCTTCGTCTGCTTCTGGCTGCGGCGCTCGAGGTTCTTCCCCTTGCTGATCAGATCGCTGAAGATCTTCGACCCCTCGTCCTCGGCCATGGCCACCGCGCCGAGACCGGCGAGCCAGACCTTGTGGGCCGAATCCATGATGTCATTCTGAATCTCCTTCGCCTTCTTCTTCTTCTTTGCCATTGTTGCTACCTCCCTGCCGGTGTTGATCCGGCGTTCGTGGCGTCAGAGCGCCTGTTTTTCGGATTCATTGCCGATTGCCGCGATGCGGCATGACCTCCACACGGAATATAACGCGCTGCGGCAAGACTGTCAAGAGAAATTTGCCGCGATGCGGCAAAAAATGTCTAAACTAAACGAATAAATGGAGTTAAATTCATAACAACCATGCGGACCTTGTCCGGTAAGGCGGTCCCAAACCGGTAAACGTTGCCGCGTGGCGGCAAGAAATAGAGGCTACTCCCAACCCTCTGGAAACTCGGTGTCGACGTTGATGGCTGATTGGACGAGCTCCTTGGCGGCTTTTGCAAAAGGCAGGAGCGCGAACAGACTGCCCTTGGCAAGCTTGAGCTTGCCTCCCATGAGGCCGACGATCGGGTCGGTCTTGCCGGAGAGAACGCTCTTCCACGCGGGGGGGGTGGCTCTGATCACATATGGCGCGTCCTCGAGGTCGGTGGCGGAAGCGGCCCGCGCGCTGCGGCAGTCGCCGTGCCATAAATCGGCGATGACGATGCGTTCGTCCGGGATACCCATGTCGGCGTCCGGCATCATCTGCATCGCTATGGCGCCCTCCCATTTGGTGGCGGCCTTCTTGTAGTTTTCGTTGTCGTTGATGCTGTCATTCCACTGCTGTGCCCAGGCGTCGGTGAAGATCTCTGCAGCCATGTATCCTCCGTTGTCTTTCGGTAACAGGATAACCGACGTACCGGCAGGTCTCAAGCGGTGAGGAGGCGAGTTAGGGGGTTAAGAGTAAAGAGTTAAGAGGCAGGCTTAGCTTAACCCATTAACCCTTAACCCTTTACCCTTAACCCTTAACCCTCACGTTCGGCCGGTGACGTAGTGGACCGCGTCGTCCCGGAATCTCCCGACATAGCGCCGGAACGGCTCGGTGACCGTCTGCGGAACCGGCAGATACATCAAGCGCCCGGGCGTTTCTTGGGTGGCAGCGAAGAGCCAGGATGCGACCTGGTGCACGTTGACGCGTGCTATGTCGCGGCGGCTGAAGGCGTTTGCGAGGTACAGGGGCGCCAAGTCGCGGGCCTCGGTCTCGGCGAGGCTGACGGTCCAGGGGCGGGGGCGAAGATCAAGCGGAAAACGGTCTCGGGACTTCGGCCGGTGCCGTCTAATGGCATACAGAAACAGACGGTTAAACGCACTAGCCATCAGGCGGGGGTTGATGCAACGGATGGCGGGGACGAAAAACAGGTGCTGACGAACGAGCGCGTCGTCGCCGATCTGATCGAAGGTGCCGTCGATTCCGTCTTTGAGGCGCACGAGGTCGGTCAACAGTTCACCGTCACCCGTACGCAAGCGGAGAGGAAACCGCCAAAAAGGAACGAGATCCCAACCGGGCTCTTCGGGCCATGGAATGTGGCCATACTCCACGTCCAGCTTGCGACCTTCCACGACACCGCAGACGCGGTGGCAGTTGTGGCAGAAGTGGAGGACGGCATCGGGATCAAAAGGGAACTCTTCCCCGCAGGTCGGACACTCCATGGGCACGAAACGAAGTCCCGCGCCGGGCTCTCGGGCCGCCTCCGGCAGCTCAACGAGCAGGGTTGGATCGACTGCGGGGGCCGGTCCGACAACCGAGCCCGCGGCGCTGTCGAGAAGGACGGTTTCGTCGATATCCGGACCGCGAACCTCAGCAACCCACCATGGTCGCCACACCACCGCCGTCACCTCGCGCGTGAATCTCGAGCCGAGCTTGATGGTCTGGATGTCGCGGGCGAGGCGTTTGCGATCGAGGTTACCGAACGCGTGGACCAGATCCTCGTCATCTCCCTCGAGCGGCAGGGTCAGCAGCTCGGCTGAGAGGTCGGCCGCCGGTCGCAACGCCCGCAGATAGCTGAGCTTTCCCATCGGTGGAAGGTCGACAGTGTTGACGGCGCTGACCGCGGCCTCGATGGTTCCGACATCGAACCGCAAGAGCTTTTCCTGGTCGCGTTTCGAACGCCCGAAGGCCGCCTGGTACAGCGTCCCCATGCCGTGCCGGTAGGGTGTCAGGAAATGCAACGTCGTGCCTACGTGGAGGTTCTGAGCGAGCTTCGATCGATAAGTGTCAGCCTTTCTCGATACCATGGCTTCGGCCGCGCCGATGGCTGCGTCAAGCTCGGTGCGGTTGACGAGGGCGCCGGACGGAGTTGCCTCGGTGGCGCTCCCGGCCAGGGGGGCGACGGCCTTTCGATAGAGGTTGAGATAGTAGCGGTATCGATAATGGTCGAGGAGGGCTTCGCGCAACACGTTGGCGTCGTACACCCTTTCGGGCAGGGTCACGAACAGGGTTTCCTCGTGACCCACCAGGAGGTGGTCGCTACCGCAGAACGAGCAGTGCGCCATGTGGTGGAGCACCGGAACGGGAACCGCCGCTCCGCACTCGGTACATTTCACCTCGACGCAGTAATTGGTCTCGATGACCGTCTCGTCGTCTTCCTCGGTGGCTGTCACCGACGCGGCCCGTGGCCTAGTCTTTCCCGATGTCGACGAGTCGGATTCAGGAATCCTCCGATGCAGCTTATCGATAGTGTGGGGGGCGCCCGCAAACGGACTCAACGGGGTGTGGAAGAGAGCCCAGCACCCGCCAACTATCATGCTCGGGATGTACATCCAGATGTTCTGAAACCCTCCCGCCAGGATCAAGCTGATCTGCGCGAATACCACTCCCAGTGCGATCTCGATGGTCGGCCTTCCGGCGGCCGCGAGCCCGGCGCCGGGCAGGATCGCGTTGAGCACGATCAGGGTCTGTGGTGGTGGGTTTCTCGGTCGAAGCAGCGAGGCGGCCAGAATTGCAGCCAGTGGTGGTAGTAGGAACGAGACGATACCCCATCCAGGAGTCACAATAGATCCCTCGCGACGATCTCGCCTCGGGACAGCCCTTTGAGGAGCGGCACGAGCTCCTGGGTGTCGTCGATGTCATACTCCGGGTCGGCGAGGGCGCCTTCAAGGAGAACGGACAGAGCATGAAAGGCGGTCTGGTCATCACACTTGCAGCTCAGCACCGCTCGGCACGCGTCGAATTCCGTGCCCCGTGGAATGTCACCCGTCAACACGCGTTGTACGAGGCGTCGATGCATTTCTGACTCCTGGAGGTTCGTGCCCATCACTGCCTCCCATGATAGCGACCCCTGAGCACTATCGTCTCGAGGGTTGGAAGAAAGGAAGCTCCTATGAATAACCTACGTGGCAAGAGGGTGATTATTTCGGGGGCGTCGAGCGGCATCGGCCTCGAGACGGCGCGACGATTGGTCGATGGTGGGGCCGAGCTCGGGTTGGTTGCACGGACGGCCGAATCCCTGGCGGCTGCTGCCGAGGAGCTCGGTAGAGCGGCCTGGACTCGCGTGGTCGATGTCGCCGACCCGGATTCGATTCGCGGGCTCGCCGAGGAAGCCGCGAATCGCTGGGGGGCGCTCGACGGTCTCGTCAATAATGCGGGAATGGCGCCCATGGCGACCCTGGATGAGACCGGGATCGAGCTCTGGGACGAGACCTTTGCAGTCAACGTGCGCGGTCCGTTTCTCCTCTGTCACGAGCTTGGGGAAATGCTCCATCAGGGTCAGGGATCGGCGGTTGTCAACGTCTCCTCGACCCTGGCCGTCAAGGCGATCCCCGGCATGGCGGCGTACAACTCCAGCAAGGCGGCGCTCAACCAGCTCACCCGGTCGCTGGCCCTGGAGTGGGCGCCACATGTTCGGGTCAACGCCGTTATGCCGGGGGTGGTGGATACGCCGATTCACGCGTCACGCGGTATGACATCGGAGCAGGTGCAGGGTATGGGGGGTCTCCACCCGCTCGGACGGGTCGGACGACCCGCGGACGTAGCGGCGATGATCGCCTTTCTCCTCTCGGACGCTGCGTCTTGGATGACAGGTGCGATCATTCCGGTTGACGGTGGGATGCTCGCCGGCTGAGGATAGTGTTGAGTTTTGAGTTATGAGTTTTGAGTTATTGCCCGCTGCTCTAGCGTAATCTCGGATGGGCGGGGTATAACTCAAAACTCAAAACTAAGAACTCAAAACTGTATAGGCGGAATGATCTCGATGCGTCTGGTGTCGTCCTCCTCGGTGGTGATCGTCACCCGCCACACCCTGGCGTCGGTTGGGATCCAGGTGGCGAGGGTGTTTTTCGGCCACTCGACGGCAACCACCGCGACCTCGTCGGAGAGCACGTCCTCGAGGCCCACCTCCCGAAGATCCGCAACGTTCTCGTCGAGGCGATAGAGGTCGACGTGGTGGAGGGCGATGATGCCACGTGCACTGCAGTCGTAAGTCTGGAGGAGGACGAAGCTCGGTGATGACACGGCCTCGGAATCGCCGCCGAGGCCTCGGAGAAGACCCCGAACGAAGGTCGTCTTGCCGGCTGCGAGGTCGCCCTCGAGGAGCACGACATCGCCGGCGTGGAGATGATCGGCAAGGCGTGTCGCGGCAGCCTCGGTCTCTTCAGCCGAAGCACAGGAGTTGGTCGCGACGGCGGTCACGGCGTTTCGAGTTCCCGCCAGGCATGGGCTACCAACTTCGGCAGCTCTGCGGCCGGAACCGCGGCGGGGTAGGTCTCGCCGCCGAGCTCTCCCGCCCGTCCGTGCAGCCAGCAACCGACGATCGCTGCGCGGTCCGGTTCCAGACCCTGGGCGAGCAGGCCGGCGATGGTCCCGGTGAGGACGTCGCCAGATCCTCCGGAGGCGAGGCCGTCATCGCCGGTCGGGTTGATCCAGACCTGGCCGTCGGGATCTGCGATCACCGTCCGGAAGCCTTTGGCGACGACGACCGCTCCGGCCCTCGTGGCCGCCTCGCGAGCCGCGCCCACACGGTCGCCGACCACTTCATCAGTGGAACCACCGAGCAGTCGCGCCAGCTCGCCCGGGTGTGGGGTGAGCACGGGCGGTTTCCCGCGCCCGGCCAATCGCTCGGGCCGGCCGGCGAGGAGATTGATGGCGTCGGCGTCGAGGAGCAGGGGTCCGTTCCAGTGGTCGAGGATCCACTCCAGGGTGCGTGCGGCGCCGTCTCCGGTTCCCATCCCGGGACCGGTGGCGATCGCGGTCATGCGTTCGATCAGTCCCTCGAGACCCTCGGGCCCGGCGATGAATCCATCCTCGGTTGCGGTCAGTGCGTGGGTCATGGCCTCCAGACAGGCGCCGTCCACCACCGGGACCGCCGGCTGTGGAACGGCCATGGTAACGAGACCGGAGCCGGCGATCACGGCTGCGCGGCCCGCCATCGCGACGGCGCCGCCCCTCCCCTCGGCGCCGGCCACCAACAGGAGGTGACCAAAGCTCCCCTTGTGCGAGTCGGCTTGCCGTAGCGGCAAGAGGAGCGTGACGTCTTCAGCCTCGACCCAGTGCAGACTGCATTTTTTCTCGAGGACGGTGTCGGGGATACCGATGTCGACCACCGCCACCTCCCCACAGCACAGACATGCCGGGGGCAGCACGTGGCAGAGCTTGAGAGCGCCCATGGTTACCGTCAGCTCTACGGGCATCACGAGTCCCGGGATGGCGGTCGACGAACCGTTGAGCCCGGTGGGGACGTCGACCGCGACCACCTTGAGATCGGCCTCTTCAATTCGTTTCACGACCTTGGCCAGCCGTCCGCCGAGCGGGCGGTCGATGCCGGTGCCGAGGAGGGCGTCCACGACGAGGTCCGGAGGACTGGGTGCCAGCTCGGCATCGAGGGTGGTGAGATCCTCACCTTCGATCACCGCAATCGGCACACCGGCCGATTTAGCCAGCCGAAGGTTTTCGGCGGCGTCGGGACTGAGGACGTCGGGATTCGCGTAGAGCAGGACCTTGATCTCGAGCTCACTGCCGGCCAGGAGACGAGCCGCCGCAAGCCCGTCACCGCCGTTGTTGCCGCGGCCGCAGAGAACGAGGATCCGCCGTGCGTCAGGGAAGTTGTCGCGAAGGGCGTCGACCACGCCGGAGGCGGCGTTCTCCATCAACTCCAAACCGGGTACCCCGAGGTCCTCGATGGTGTGTCGATCCGCCTCACGTATCGCCTCGCTGTCAAGCACGGGGAGCATCGCATCCTCCTGGAATAAGGCTATTAGCAGTTAGCTATTAGCTCGGGCAATCATACCCTGTGATGAGCTAATACCTAATACCCAACACCTAATTGCCACCCCAGGGGGCGATTTCCGTCGGTGGACCGATGTCAAAGAGGATGGACCCCTCGCCCCACTGGTCGATGAGCGCCTGGATGTGTTCCACGAGCTTGTCACGACGCACCATGAGGGCTCGGATCTCGGCTTTGGACAGATAGGGGGCCAGTTGCCGGGTGGCCTCGGTTTCGTCGAGCTCGCGGAGGACGTTCCACAGGCGCCTTTCGCAGTGGGTGATGGCCTCCGGGAACAGTAGATCCTCCGAGGTCCCGAAGCAGCGCGAGCAATCGATGAACCACAGATGCCAGTTGCGATCTATCAGGGCGTTCCCGAGGTTGCTGTCTCGATTGGCCACCAGGTTGTCGAAGAGATGCATGACCTCTCTCTGCTGGTTGAATCGTGCGATATCCGGCGGATCGAAGCCCTTCTCTCTTCTCTGATTTTCGGTGATGACCCCCTCGAGCCAGATCTGGACCGAACCATCATTGCGCTTGATTGAACGCTTGATGACCGGAGGCACACGATTGTTGCCCAAGAGACGATCCACGTGGTAACCGGCGATGTCGTAGCCATACCAGTCACGCCACATGAGGTACATCTTCGACTTGCCTGCAGTCGTGTCGCGCATGTTTCGCTCCTCGTGGTCGATGTCCTTGAACACCGCATGGAGTCGAACGCCGTCCCCGGCCAATAGCATCTTCCTCGGATCACTGACACCGACCGGGATCTTCTTCATGGACACGACTGTCGCAGCGCTCAAAAACTGCTCGATCTGCTCGTCGGATTGGAACGGCAACGGATGCCCGTCAGCGTCGAGAAACAGGTAGCCGTCGAACCGGCCGGGGGCCGGTTGTGCGGTTTGCGAGATCGCTCCGGTTTTCTCCACGGCGTCTTGCGCTTCTGTCGAGGATGCCGGAATGACAGTTGATACCAGCACAGCGGCCGCGACGAACAATTTTTTGATGTTTCTCATTTTAGTCAGGCTAATAAGGCCGGTGGTGATAGTCAAGATATTGGTTGATTTTTCAGCAGGTGATCAATGAGCAGGCACGAGGCGGAGACCGCCAACCCTGCAAACATGGGTTCGACGCCCAGCGGGTAGCCGACGGCGTCTTTGCCGAGAATCCACAGACTCGAGGTCACCGCGCCAAGCACCATCGCCGAGACCGCGCCGCTCTGGCTCGGTCGCCACCGGGGGGGCAGGTGAATGGCCAACACCGGCAGGAGCAGGGTGGAGGTAACGACCGATCCCACGTCGTGCCACACCGCGATGGCCGAATCGAAGATGAGCGCTCCCATCGCTGCAAGGATGGCCGACAGCGCGAGCCCGAAACGCGTTCTGCGCCTCTCGGTTTGCGGATCGCTTGACCTCTTCGAAAAATCGTGTCCGATCGTGGTTGCGGCGATGAACAGGTAGGAGTCGAGCGTCGACATGACCGTTGCGAAGAGCCCCAGTGTGAAGAGGGCTGCAGCCCACGGCGAGAGCACGAGTGCGGCCAGGGAAGGGTATGCGCTCATAGGGTCTGTGAGGTCGGGCAGCAGCACCCTCGCAGCGAGACCCGTATAGACGGTGAGAAAATCGAAGGCGATCCACATGGCGACGGAAACCAACACACCCGCCCGCGCTATGCGGGGGCTCCGTGCGGCAAAGACCCTTTGGTAGAAGGCGGGTTCGACCACGGTTTGCATCGCGATCAGATACCACACGACCACCGTCTGCCAGCCGAGCCCGCCGTCCCAACTGCGGTGGCCTTGCGGTAGGGCGGCCCACAGACCCGAAAGGCCGCCGGTGTGTGCGAGGGCAGCCGGCAGGAGGATCAGGAAGCCGCCGTACATCAGAATCAGCTGCAGAACGTCGGTACGAACCACCGAGCGAAAACCGGAAATTCCGACGTACAACGCGGAAAACGCCGCCGCCACCGCTACCGCAGTTATGGCCGGCCACCCCGTGACCTGCTCGACCAGGACCGCGAGCATCAGGAGATAGGCCACCGGGAGGGTGGCGGCGTAGACGGCGGCGGCGCCGGTGAGCGCCGCCTTGCGGCCGTATGCGGCGGCGAGTAGATCGGGAATCGTGATCGCGCCGGTCCGCCGGAGCCGTGGCGCCAGCCAGATGGCAAAGACAATGGCCGCCAGGTAGTAGGGAACGCCGAATACCAACCAGGTCGAGATACCGAAGCGCCAGGAATATTCGCCGATTCCGAGGATGCCGCCGTACCAGGTGGTCACCAGGGTTGCGACAAAGGCGGGAAGGGTCAGTTTGCGACCGGCGAGCAGGTAGTCGACCGCACCGCCCCTGCGAGGTCCGCTCGACAGCGCGAGCAAGGCGACTGCGTAGATCGCTAACAGGAGCAATACGAGCGTATTCACGTGGAGAGTGTACCGGTTGACAACGGTTTGACGTTAAACCTTTGAACGTTTGAACGTTGTCGTCCGAGGCGCGCCGAATCATACGTTACACTTGTAGAGGACCCTAGGGGGAACTATGCATATCAACGACGTTCTCAAGGTGGCGGTCGAACGCAAGGCATCCGATGTTCACATCAAGGTCGGGGCCCACCCGGTGCTGCGCATCGATGGACGCCTGCAGGTGTTGACCGAGTTCAAACGCATGATGCAGGAGGACACCATCGCGATGGCGTTCTCGATGATGTCATCGCGCCAGAAAGAGCACTTCAAACACCTGCTCGAGACCGACATCGCGTACTCGGTGCCGGGAATGGGTCGCTTCCGCTGCAACATCTTCCAACAGCGGGGGTCGGTCGGCCTGGTCCTGCGCCTGATCCCGGCGCGGATCCAGACCTTCAAGGAGCTGATGCTGCCGCAGGTGCTCGAAAAGATCTGCGAGGAGCAGCGGGGCCTGGTGCTTGTTACCGGGACCACTGGATCGGGCAAATCGACGTCGCTGGCGTCGATGGTGGATTTCATCAACACACGGAGGATCGAGCACATCATGACGATCGAGGACCCGATCGAGTTCCTCCACCGCGACAAGAAGTCGATCATCAATCAGCGGGAGGTCGATGTCGACACCAAACAGTTCTCGTCGGCCCTTCGCTCGGCCATGCGCCAGGACCCGGACGTTATCCTGGTCGGCGAGATGCGAGACTACGAGACCATCGAGACCGCGCTGTTGGCGGCCGAGACCGGCCACCTGGTCTTCTCGACCCTCCACACCGTGGATGCAACCGAGACGATCAACCGGATCATCTCGGTCTTCCCGCCGCACCAGCAGAAGCAGATCCGCATCCAGCTGTCGGCGGTCCTGAAGGCCATCATCTCCATGCGCCTGCTGCCGCGCGCCGACGGACTCGGCCGCGTACCCGCTGTGGAGATTCTCATCTCCACCGGCTACATCCGCGACTGCGTCGAGAACAAGGAGAAGACCAAGCTCATCCGGGACGCTATCAACCAGGGAACCAGCCAGTACGGAATGCAGACCTTCGACCAGTCACTTTACCTGCTGTACAAGAACGGCCTCATCACTCTCGAGGAGGCGTTGCGGCGGGCCACCAACCCGGACGAGTTCAAGCTCAGGATCCAGGGCATCCAGTCCACGTCGGACATTTCCCGCGAGGAGATGGATGGGGTGCTGGAGCTGGGCACCGAGACGGATCTCGATCCCTTCGCCGACGAGTCGCCCTTCGAGTTCGGGGAACAAGGGTAGGGAGAAGGTATTAGCTGTTAGGTATTAGGTGTTAGCTCATCGCCCCGGATTTTTCTGATCGCCTAATACCTAATACCTAATACCTATATACCTAATGGTTTCACGAGACGCTTACCAGACGGCTCTTGATCTGCTTTCGCGCCGCGACCATTTCCGGCGCGAGCTCTCAGACAAGCTCCGCCATAGGGACTTCCCGACCGACCAGATCGAGGCGGCCGTCGCACGCTGCGAGGAACTCGGATTGGTGAATGATGAACGGGTAGCCGAGCGTTTTGTCGAGGTGCGGGCCGCGACCCGAGGCTGGGGTCCGAACCGCCTGGCCGCTGAGCTGCAAAAGCGGGGTGTGCCCCGCAATGATGCCGAGAGACTGGCGACGGTTTCCTCCGAGTTGGGTGAAGAAGCCATTCGCACTGCGCTCAAAAAGCTCGAGGTGCGGGCGCCCGAGCGGTGGTGGCAGGATAGCCAGCGCCGGGCCCGGATGATAAGCTCCCTCATCGCGCGCGGCTTTGCGGCCGACGTGGCGATTTCCGCCGTTACGGAAATGGCGGCATCCCGGGAGAACACTACCGATGCGCTCGATGACCAGTAAAGAAATCCGAGATACATTCCTGGACTACTTCGCTTCGAAGGGACATCAGCTTGTCTCCTCCTCGCCGCTGCTGCCGGGGGGCGACAGCACGCTGCTCTTCACAAACGCCGGCATGAACCAGTTCAAAGACGTCTTCGCCGGTCGCGAGCAGCGCGACTACAACCGTGCGACCTCGACCCAGAAGTGCGTGCGGGCAGGCGGCAAGCACAACGATCTCGAAAATGTCGGCTACACGGCCCGTCATCACACCTTTTTCGAAATGCTCGGCAACTTCTCCTTTGGCGACTATTTCAAGAAGGAGGCGATCGATTTTGCATGGGAGTTGCTGATCGACGTCTACGGGCTGCCCCTCGAGCGACTCTGGTTCACGGTTTACACCGATGACGATGATGCAGCGGCCCTGTGGGAGGAGGCAGGTGCGCCACCCGAGCGGATCCTTCGCTTCGGTAAAAAGGACAACTACTGGTCGATGGGGGAGACCGGACCGTGCGGCCCGTGCTCGGAGATCCATTTCGATCGCGGAGAGGATCCTCTTGCGCCCGGCCGTGCCGACCTCGTCAACGGCGACGGCGACGACATCATCGAAATCTGGAATCTGGTCTTTATGCAGTTTGACCGCGACGCCGAGGGTGAGCTGCACCCACTGCCGAAACCGTGTGTCGACACCGGCGCCGGCCTCGAAAGAATCGCCACCATCCTCCAGGAAGTCGAGTCCAACTACGAGACCGACCTCTTTGTGCCCATCATCGATGCCGTCGCCGAGTTAGCGGAACGGCCCTACGATCCGGCGAGTGAGCTCGCGCCGGCGTATCGCGTGATCGCCGACCACCTTCGAGCCTCCACCTTTCTCCTGACCGACGGTGTCGTCCCGTCCAATGAGGGCCGCGGCTACGTGCTCCGTCGGATCATCCGGCGAGCCCTGCGCTACGGCCGCCAGCTGGGTCTCGACGGTGCATTCCTCCATACCCTGCTGCCGGTTGTCGTGGACGTGATGGGCGATGTCTTTCCCGAGCTGGTGACACGCCGCGAGGTCATTGCTACCCAGCTCCGCCAGGAAGAGGAGCGGTTCGCGAGAACGCTCAATGCCGGAACCGACATCGCCGGAAAAGAGCTCGAACGCCTCAAGAGGGCGGGGGAGGACGTGGTTCCGGGGGCGGTCGTCTTCGACCTCTACCAGACCCACGGCATCCCGGTAGAGCTGATAGAGGAGTTCGCACAGGAGGAGGGTATAGAGATCGATCAAGTGGGCTTTGAAGCCGCCCTCGATGAGGAGCGGAAGCGCGGCCAGGCCTCATGGCGCGGTGATCTGCTGGCGCACTTTCGCCCCGAGTACGAGTGGGTGGTCGAGAAGGGCATCCGGTCTGAGTTCGTCGGCTACGACCGGTTCGAGCATACCGGCGAGATCACGGCGCTGATCGGCGACGATGGTCTCGAAGATTTGCTGGACACAGGAGAGGGCGGCGAGGCGGTCCTCTCCGAGACCCCATTCTACGCCGAGGCCGGGGGGCAGATCGGCGACCGCGGCCGACTCACCTGGGATGGCGGGAGCGCGGTCGTTCTCGACACTCAAAAACCAATAGAGGGTCTCATTGTCCACCGAATCGTGGTTGAGGAGGGCCGGCTCGAGCTCGGGACCGAGGTCCGCGCGGAGGTCGCCGCCGGCACCCGCATCGAAACCCAGCGCAACCATACCGCCACCCACCTGCTGCACGCCGCTCTGCGCAAGGTCCTCGGTGACGCCGCCCAGCAGGCCGGTTCGTTGGTCGAGCCAGACCGGCTGCGGTTCGACTTTTCGTGGGGCGCCCCGGTTGATCCGGATCAGCTGCGCGAGATCGAACGGCTGGTTAACAGGGAGATCGTTCACAACCTTTCGGTCACTAAGGAGGTCATGCACATCGACGATGCGCGAGGGCGTGGCGCCATGGCCCTCTTCGGCGAGAAATACGGCGACACCGTGCGCGTGGTGACCGTGGGTGACGGTGAATTCTCGGTTGAGCTGTGCGGTGGCTGCCACGTCGATCGCACAGGCGACATCGGTCTGTGTAGCATCCTCTCCGAGCGTGGGGTGGCGGCGGGCGTACGGCGCATCGAGGCGGTGACCGGTCGTGGTGCGGTGGAATGGTTGCAGGAGCGCGAGCGCCTGGCCGAGGAGCTCAGTGGCCGATACCAGGCGTCCTTCGACCAGCTGCCGGAACTGCTGGCCAACCGAGATCGGCGGATGGCCGAGCTCGAAGATGAGGTCCGCAAGCTCAAGCACCAGCTCGCCGCCGGCGATTCCGGTGGCGACGAGATCCGCAGCGAGGTTGACGGCATCGTGGTCCAGGCGCGGCGGGCGCCGGAGATGTCGCCGGCCGAGCTGCGCAATCTTGCCGACACCCTACGCCAGAAGCTGGGTTCCGGCGTGGTGGTGCTCGGGATGGAGTCGGGCGGCAAGGCCACCCTGCTGGTGGCGGTCACCGACGATCTCACCGACCGCGTGCGCGCGGGCGACGTGGTCCGTGAGCTGGCGAAGGTGGTTGGCGGCCGCGGAGGCGGCAAGCCGAACCTGGCCCAGGCGGGCGGCCCCGACGTCGGCAAGCTTGACGAGGCTCTCCAGAAAGCGCCACAGACCATTCAGGAGATCGCTTCGGCGAGCCAGACCTGAAGGCACGGATTTCCACCGAGAGTGGGTGGACATACCGACTGCCGGCAGTCTCGTCGGATATATAACGGAGGAATTGAAAGTGGATAATGGAAAGGAAATCGCCTTTATCGGCCCCGGCGTGATGGCCGAGGCCATGATCGCCGGCTTGATCCGCCAGGCCATCGTTCCTGAAGAGTCCATCGTCGTCTCGGGTCCGAGTGCGGCTCGCATCGAGGAGCTCGGCGAACGTTACGCCATCCAGTCGGTGACCGACAACGTGGCGGCTGCCGAGGACGCGGATGTCGTGGTGTTGGCGGTCAAGCCGCAACGACTGGACCATGTGATCAACGACCTTCGTGGATCGGTCAAATCATCGGCGCTGGTTCTCTCCATCGTAGCCGGTGCGACCATAGAGAAGATCGCCGTCGGCTTGGAGCACGACGCAGTGGTCCGTTCGATGCCGAACACGCCCGCCCAGATCGGTGAAGGGATCACCGTCTGGACCGCAGCTGAGTCAGTTTCCGCCCAGCAGAAGGAGGATGCCCGGGAGATCCTCACGGCGTTCGGGGACGAAATCTTTGTCGATGAAGAAAGGTTCCTCGACATGGCAACCGCTCTCTCCGGCACCGGCCCCGCCTACGTCTTTCTTTTTATGGAAGCCATGGTGGACGCGGGGGTCCATCTCGGCTTTTCGCGTCGCATTGCCGAGATCCTGGTCGCCAAGACGATTCGCGGGTCGGTGGATTTTTACTCGAAGCCGGATGACCCGTTGCATCTCGCGCGGCTCCGAAATCAGGTGACCTCACCCGGCGGCACCTCGGCGGCCGCGCTGTACTACCTCGAAAAGGCAGGATTCCGCACCGCCCTGTCGCGGGCAATCTGGGCAGCCTACGAGCGCTCGCGCCAGCTGGGAGTCGATTCAAGCGCCCACTGGCCGGAATCGCTGGCCGGCGCCAGCGATTAGGTATTAGCAATTAGGTATTAGCCCATCGCAGCGTTTGGCAGGCGGTGTGGCGACACCCCCATATTTCGGCGGGGGGCTCCGGTTCTCCGAGGTCGCTGTGATGACCTAATACCTAATACCTAATACCTATCCTTTCGGTTTCAGGTAAAACGCCAACGCCGGCAGGAGGATGATTGCTCCGAGCATGTTGACCAGGAACATGAAGGTCAAGAGGATACCCATGTCGGCCTGGAACTTGATCGGTGCGAAAATCCACGTGGCTACCCCGATCGCCAGGGTGATGCCGGTGAAGATTACGCCGCTGCCGGTGAGCTTGAGAGTCGCGAGATAGGCGTCGTGGATCGACAGGCCCTTTTGCAGAAGGCTCTTGAATCGGCTGTAAATGTAGATCCCGTAGTCGACGCCGATGCCGACCCCGAGGGCGACCACCGGCAAGGTCGAGGTCTTGAGACCGATTTCGAGGATGGCCATGAGGGCGTATGCGAGGACCGACACCAGGGC